>Ga0255180_1000013_pt1 | contig 254918 bp, 223 predicted proteins | sample Atl_Colum_RepB_8_FD_189933 | JGI IMG/M metagenome (GOLD analysis project Ga0255180, IMG submission 189933) | Freshwater microbial communities from Altamaha River, Georgia, United States - Atl_Colum_RepB_8d | ecosystem: Environmental > Aquatic > Freshwater > River | place: USA: Georgia... | reverse complement strand
ACTTCCACCGATTTTACCATTGAGTCTTTACATCCGAATTCCGACATCGCTACCAACTTCACGTTTTTCTTACCGGCGGCAGAGAATGTGTACTTGGGTGATTCATCGGTGCTTACGCTACCGTTGTCGTCGAAGTTCCAGAAGCTACCCACCAAGCCACTACCAATGGTGGTTTGGTTGCTGAATGAGAACTCATCGTTATCACAAGTTCCTGACACCAAGCTAAACTTAGCCACAGGCTTTTCAAACTGATACACTTTCTGTGTCAACTTCGCTACGCAACCATTCAAGTCGGCGCTCAAGGTCACATTGTAGGTACCCGCTTTGGTGTATTTGTATTTGGCATCAGTGGTTGTGGCGGTTGCGCCATTGCCAAAGTCCCAAGTCATTTTCGCATTGATTGGATTGGTCTTGTTGGTGAATACCAAATCTTGACCCAAACAAGCATTGGCTTTATCGAAAGCTACTGTAGGAATGGCATTCACGTCCACATCATACTTCTTGGTAAAAATAAACCCGTAAGGCATGGTCTTCGCGGTCAATGTCACTGTGTACTTGCCAGACTTAGGAAACTGGAATACTGGCTCAGGCGCATTGGATGTATCTGCTGCGCTTCCAGTACCGAAGTTCCAGAAGAACTCCATAGAACCTGAATTCACCTTTGAGGTATTAGTAAACAACACCGCATCTCCGTTACAGATTTTTGCAGGGAAAGTAAAGTCAGGTTTAATTGAAGGATAGATCAACACCTTGCGCTTGATGAACGTATCACAACCATTGTTGTTGTCGGTTACTTTCAACACCACGGTAACGAAGCTATCTTCCAAGGTAGCATCAGAGGTCTTGAATTGAACTTCCAAATTGGTTGAGCCGCTAGGTGCTGTAAAGGTGGCACCGTTGATAGCTTTGCCCGCTTGGGTATATGCTTGAACTGAAGCATACCAATTGTTCGGCAATGAGGTACCGTAAGTACTGTTGCTATAAATGCGTGGCGCTTTTACATCATAAATCACAGGCTGATCCAACACGGTTACATCATATGGTTTTCCGCGCTGATACAAAGCGGTATTTGGGGTTGTAGTCTTGGTAGAGAACTCATACATACCACCGCCTGGCGCAGGTTTTACCAAGGTATTGAATGTAAATGAATCGTTTTTAGAATTATCATCTGGAACATCCAAATAGATTTTGATGGCGGTGTTACCCGCAATCGACAACATGATAGGGGTAGCAAAATCAATTTTCAAGGTATTACCAGGCAAAATGCGTGACTTCACATATTGACGGGTAGCCTTGCCATTGATGCTGTAAGCAACATAGAAGTTATAAATGGTATCCACAAAGTTGTTCTTCACATAAATGTTCGCACCTGTTGAAGTCCATCCAGCACATACGGTTGAGGGAACTGAGAAATCAGACTTGTTCGCTTCTGCGTCCATATAGTTTTCCACTGCACCCCGGTCTCCTGCGGTTGTATTGCGATTCGCCTTGGTTACGTCCATTTTGTTCACCGCAACCGTTGGTACGTTATTTTGCGTCTCAAAACAGTTAGAACGGAAATCGTTTTTGGCGGCATCTACCCACGCTGGATTATCCACGCGGTTGTTTGGTCCTGCCTTCGGATCACCCGCCCATCCACTAAAGTTGGAGTACCCCGTATTTGCCATACACCAATAGGTATTTGGAACATTGATGTAGAAGGTATTACGATCTACTTCTTTCAAGTTTGTTGCACTGGTGTTATACAAATACGCGGCATACACATAGTAAGGTGATTTGTAATCCCCGATATTACCTACAAAATTCACAGTAGACTGAGACTCTTGCATCAAATAACCATAGGCGAAGTGTGATCCATAACTCGCATCATAGTGCAATGTATTTTGATAAATATTTGCGGTCACACCCGAGTTATAGTTATAAGTGTAGATGTTGTAGTTACCATAATAGCCGGTATTGTTGGCCATCAAGTTTGAGTTGAATTCCAAGTTGTACAGGTAGTACAAATAGAAGCAATACAAATACCCTTGGTTCTTACTGTAGTTTGTACCGGTATTGTTGTTGAGAATTTTGTTGCGGTTGATCTTCCAACTAGCATAGTAGTAAATCTGAGCACCATAGAAATAATACCCTGACCAGTTATTTTGGATTACGTTGTCTTCAAACAAGTTCCAAGAGCGGTAGGTGTTGTAGATATAGTAAAGATAGAATGTGTAAGCGTAACCTGTACCAGACTGACCGAAATAGCAGTTTTGTACAGTATTGCCGATGAAATTGTAATCTGAACCATAGTTCACATAGTAAGGATATACACTGTAACCACTGGCATATGTCTGGATGTTATCCAACATATTGCTCGTCACATCCACCACATAGTTGTAATAGAGATAGTTTGCGTATGTATAGTAGTATACCATGATATTCTTTTGTGTATTTTTATCAATTACAAAAGGATAGGTGGTTGTACCATAATTATACATCGCATAAATACCATACCAATATGCCATGTAGTTGGTGGTTGAACTACTGCTCGCGCTCTTGTATGGCAAATCGTGCATATTGTTACCACGGTAAACCGTAGAACGATTGGTGCCATAGGTATAGTAACTGTAGATACCGTAAGGGTTGGTAGAAATCGCCGAGCTGCTGGTAGCATTATCTCTACTGATATCGTTATCCGTGAATTGGTTACCATTGGTGTAATAGTTAATTACAGCCATATAGTAGAAGTTTTGCAACTTGTTGTTGGTAATACTATTATTATCTCCAGATGAGCTATAGGTAGATGTGTTTCCCATACAAGCAATACCATAATATGGACCCGCAGCGTTGGATGCGGTGGTTCTCATGGTATTATTTGAAATGGTATTGTAAATACCACAAGTAACGCTGGTAGCCGAAGTTGGACTCGTATTGTAGTTAGAGAAAGCTACATAATATGTACCAGACGTTGCCGATGCCAAAGCGCTAAATTCCAATACACAGTTGTCGATCTTGTTGTAGTTTGATGCGTTTGTAAACCGAATCAAACCTGCATAAGAACCCGTTGTACTGTTACGAATGGTCGCATTTTTAATGGTCACATAGTCCGCTCCATTAAAACTAATGGCCTCGTAAGACCCACTGTAGGTGTAGATTTTACTTCCTCCATCAATGGTAATGGTGTTGGTGCTAGACGCCCCTGAAATGGCACCAAATACTGGCTGAGAAGCACTGGTAATGTCGGTTTGTACCGTCACAGTCACCGCACCTTTCACACCATTGGTTGTTAACGACGCCGCCAAGTCATACCAGTTGTTAAAGTTGGTACCACTCGTAGCCGAAGCTGAGTTGATGGTGTACGATCCGCTCAACTGCGCATTGGCAACCCCGGCCAAACACAGGAGCATCAGCAACAACTTTTGTTTTAAAAACGTTGCTGACTTTGTGAAATTGTAGTGTGTATTCATATGGTTTTTATTGTTTATTATTAAACAGTTATGACAATTTTCCATCATTGACAAACCCTGTTGTAAATGCAATATCTGTAGTTACACAATCCACATTTCAAGTCTGATTTTTTATGTCATTTGAGTGACCAACTAGAAAAAAAACAATCACAAAAAATGAAAAGAGACAAACACCCACTATAAAAAAAGAGATGCGACAATTCTTTTTTTTCACTGGGTGACAAATGAGTTAAAACAGAAAAACCACCTCGCGGTGGTTTTTCTGTTTTAACAAACTCAAGGATACTATCATCCTTGAAAAGGAACATTGGATTATTTCTGTACGGTGATCTTCTTGGTCACTTGCTTGTCGCCCGACATCACCTGTACCAAGTATACCCCGTTGCTCAAACCGTCGGTGTTCAATACCATCACACCTTCGTTGGCAACCGTTCTTGTGCTCACCATCTTGCCTTCAATGCTCATCACATTGACAGTGATGTTGGCACCGAACGACTCAGTAGTAGCCACTTTGATATCGCCTGCTGTTGGGTTAGGATATACAGCTACACCTACAGATTGCAAATCCTTCACCGCGGCGCGGTTCATGACAACCTTCTTGGTCTTGGAGCATTCGCAACCGGTCTGACGTACAACGGCCTTCATGGTAACTTCATATTCACCATCGAACTGCAAATCGTAGCTTACGGCCGCATTTACATCCTTGGACTTCAATGTACCCCCGGTGGCAAAAATCCAGGTGTAATCTACGTTATTCTGTCCACCTGCTACCCCTGAAGCATTTACAGGCTCCACGCGGATACCATAAAAACTATGCGCATAATCGGGACTTGATTGGAAATCACAAGTACGGGGCGCTTCATTGATGGTCACACGCTGTGTGATTGAATCAGCACATCCCCCGGCGATATAGGCGTACAATGTTACGTTGTAGCTGGTGGTTTGCACAATGTTGTACAACTTGGATGGATCACTACTGGTTGAGTAGGTATTATCTCCAAAATCCCAGTTGTAAGTAATGTCGCCTTGAGGCCATGTGGTGTTATTGGCGAAAATCACTTGATCTCCTGCACACACGTCTGAAGCAACGAAGCTCGCCTTGGGCTGGGTTAACACGCTCAAGTCTTTGCTTACTTCCGCTTTACAACCGTTATCCAACGTTACCAATAGTGTCACCTTCTTGGGTCCTAAATTCGACCATGAATGAGAAGGCGATTTAGCGGTGCTGGTTTTACCATCGCCAAAATTCCAAGCATAGTTGGCAACGGCTCCGGCCACATCGGCTGTGGTATTTGTAAATACGGTGGGCGTCAATGAACAAGCGGGCGTGTTGGTGAAGCCTGTCTTGGGTGATTCTTTCACATCCACGACGGCAATCATCGAATCCAAACAGCCAAACTCTGAAGAAGTCACCAATTTCACATTTTTCTTACCAGACTTTGAGAATGTATATACGGGGCTGATATCCGTGCTGACACTGCCGTTATCATCGAAGTTCCACAAGGTACCCAACAAACCACTTCCAATGGTGGATTGGTTATCGAAGACAAATTCATCATTGTCGCACTTTCCTGAGGTCACATTAAATTTCGCCACGGGCTTTTCAAACTGATATACTTTTTGGGTCAACTTCGCTACGCAACCATTCAAGTCGGCGCTCAAGGTCACATTGTAGGTACCCGCTTTGCTGTATTTGTATTTTGCATCAGTGCTTGTAGCCGTTGCTCCGTTACCGAAGTCCCAAGTCATCTTGGCCGACAAAGGATTGGTCTTATTGGTGAATACCAAATCCTGGCCCAAACAAGCATTGGCTTTGTCAAAGGCTACTTTAGGAATCGCATTTACATCCACATCAATGGTTTTGGTGAACACGAATCCAAACGGCACTGTTTTCGCAGTCAATGTCACCTTATATTTTCCAGCCCCGCTGAATTGGAATACGGGCTCTGGCGCATTTGAGGTATCCGCAGCACTGCCAGTACCGAAATTCCAGAAGAACTCCATTCCGCCAGAAACTACCTTAGATGTATTTTCAAACAAGACAGCATCCCCATTACAGATACGAGCTGGCACTTTGAAGTCGGCCACAATGGAAGGATAAATCAACACATTGCGCTTAATAAACGTATCGCAACCATTGTTATTGTCGGTCACTTTCAAGACAACCGTGATCATACTATCTTCCAAAGTAGCGTCTGCGGTTTTAAATTGAACCTCCAAATTGGTTGAACCACTGGGCGCCGTCAATGTTGCACCCGTGATGGCTTTACCGGCTTGCGTGTAGGCTTGAACGGTTGCGTACCAATTGCTAGGCAATGAAGTTCCGTAGGTACTATTGCTATACACACGAGGCGCACGAACGTCATAAATCACAGGCTGATTCAACACCGTAACATCATAGGGTCTTCCACGTTGATAAACCGCCGTATTGGGGGTCGTTGTTTTGGTTGAAAACTCATAATATCCTCCACCCGGAGCAGGCTTCACAGTAGTGGTGAACGTCAGCGTGTCGTTTTTGGTATTATCATCTGGAATGTCCAAATAAATCTTGATGGTGGTTGCACCAGCAATCGACAATGTCATTGGAACAGTAAAGGTCACTTTTTGGGTAGCACCCGCAAGAATTTTATCTTTTACCAATTGGGTGGTCACCTTGCCATTGATACTATATGACACGTTGAATCCGTAAATCGTATCGATAAAATTGTTTTTGATGTACAAATTCACATTTTTCGACTCCCAACCGGCGCACACCGATGAAGGCACCGTGAAATCAGTTTTAACTGCCTCAGCATCCATGTAATTCTCCAAAGCACCGCGATCGTTTTTCACTTTGTTACGCAAGGCTTTCGCATTGTCGTCCACAACCCAAGTGGTTTGCTTCACGTTATTTTGGTTTTCAAACACTTGTGAGCGATAATCCACCTTGCTGATGTCCTTGAATCGGTGGTTTTGGAACTTTTCACCTTTTCCAGGCAAACTGGTCCCTACCCAACCTGAGAAATTCGACCCTGAACCATTGGGATTATACCAGAAGTTATCGAGGTTATTGGTGTCGAAATAAGAGTTATCATCAATCGTCAATCCAGTAGCTGACCCATAGATATACATTGGCGAGGAAGAATAGGAGTTTATCAACATGATAACATTCCCAATCAATGAAGTGCTACCATAGTTTCCACCGTAGAAACCATTGTGGTCTCTGTAGTAGTAATTTGAACGGCTGTTATCCATGTATATCGTATTCTGATAGAATCGCAAAGGATACGAAGCCGAAGGGTTGTAGAAGTAGATGCAATAATCATATCCGTTCATGGCATTCTCCACAACCATATTCGAACTCACATCGGCAGCCACGTAGTAATAGATATACATACCATAGAAAGAGCTGTAGGTATAACCCAAAGCCTCATTCTTCCAAATCAAGTTGCGCTCAATCTTCCAGTTTGCTGTACCGGAATAGTTATACATGTCGATACCGTACAAACCATAACCGTAACTGCTGTTGTTGTTTTTATTGAAGCGAATTTTATTGTCGGAACATTCGTTCCCATTACCCGAAGCATAGCCAATCTCCAAACCATAGAAATAGTACCCGCTGTTGCTGTTTGTATCAATCTGGTTTGAATTCAATTTAATCAACTGATCGTAGTAAGAATAGATCCCATAAAAGTAGTACGCATAGTTTCCATTGTTACGAACTTTATTACCTGAAACGGTATGATTGTAAGAATAATAAGAATAAATACCATAGAAGTAGTAATAGCTCAAGTTATTCTCTACGATGTTATTGCTCACGAACGATGAGCGAAGCGAAGAAGGACGGTTGTAATAGGTGTAAATACCATATACATAGTACGCACCCGCGGTTCCTGTGGCCCCTTTGAATGGCAAATCATGCACATTGTTTTTCACGATTTGAACGCCGTAGGAATAGTAAGAATAAATACCGTACAAATAGGAATAGGCATTATTCGAAGTTGCATTGGCGCGGGACAAATCATTGCCTTCCACGGTTTCACCGTTCACATAGTTCAAATAAATCCCGTAGTAGTAAAAGTTCTGAATGGTATTGCCCTTGAATGTATTTCCATTCTCTGTTGAACTAAAATAGCTAGACGATCCACAATCCAAGACCCCGTATGAAGGACCAGGCGAGTTGCTGTTGGTTGTTCTCATCAAGTTGTTGGTCACCTTGGTGTATTGCGCCACCACATAGGTAGGATATGTAAAGATGCTCGTTGCAGAGCTTCCGTAAACCACATACGCTCCACCGGCGGTTGAGCCCGTACTGATCGCCGTAAACTGCATCGTACAACCATCAATGTTGACGTAAGTACAAGGATCTGTGCCATTGGACTCAAAACGAACAATGCGTGAATTGGTAGCAGAGTTGGTATTCTCTACCACCAGGTTACTGATGTTCACATAATCCGTTGCCGTAAAGCGAATCACCTCTGAGTTACTCGCACTTGTAGTGGTAGAACCCATCAAATAGGTCACCGAACTACTGAACTTGTACCCTTTTCCATCGATGTTGATGGTGTTGGTAGACGAAGCCCCTTTGATAGAACCAAAAGTAATGTTGGCGGTGCTTGTTTCATTGTTCATGAACGTTGCCGTAACCTTACCCGAAACCCCATTCGTGTTTAGTGACGTGACAAAGCTCGCGAACGAGGTAAAGTTGGTCGACGAAGCCGCCGACAACGGGTCGATGGTGTACGATCCAGCCAACTGGGCATTCAAACCCAGCGCACTGCACCCCATCACCAACAACGATGCAATCGATTTAAACAAACCTTTTGCATTAATTCTTGTGTAATTTTTTAACATGGTATTGGTTGAAAATATTTTCATCCGCAATATCCACAAAAAAGCGCCAAAACCCTTTGTTTTATTGGCATTATGACATACAGCAAACAATCTATTTTTTGTGTAAAATGATAGTTTTTAATCATTTTTACAAACTAATAATTAATGATTTAATACCGCAAGCCCCAATAAAAAATCACAACCCATTGAAACACAATCAATCATAAAATGATTGATTTTTTTAGTATTGCTAGAAATTATTTCGTAGCAACAATCGCATTCGCCACCCGCATACCGTCTAAAGCCGCACTCATAATCCCACCCGCATAACCAGCGCCCTCCCCGCAAGGGTACAAATTGGACACCTGCGTATGCTGCAAGGTTTCTGACAGTCTGGGAATCCGAATAGGCGACGAAGTTCGTGACTCTACCCCCACCAATATGGCGTCATTCGTGCGAAACCCCTTCATCTTTTTACCCAATACTACCAGCGACTCCCGAATTCGGGCATGAACAGCCGGAGACAAAACACCCTCAATTCCGCACGATACCAATCCAGGCAAATAACTATTTTCCGGCAATTGAGTACTGATTTTTCCCTGAATAAAATCCTCCATCCGCTGGGCTGGTGCACTCAAACTTCCCGTAGCCGTAAAGGCCATTTTTTCCCAGTGCTGCTGATAGCGCAAGGCCCGCAACGCACCCGATTTTTCAAAGGGTGCAAAATCTCGATCATCTACCGTTACAACATACCCTGAATTGGCGAATTTTCCGTTGCGCTTGCTTGGACTCCATCCATTGACCACCACCTCGCCGGCCGCGGTAGCGGCCGGCGCAATAATGCCTCCCGGACACATGCAAAACGAAAACACACCCCTACCCTGAATCTGTTCTACCAAACTATAACTCGACGGTGGCAACGCATCGCCCCGCGTATCACATTTGTACTGAATTTGATCGATCAATGCTTGTGGATGCTCCAATCGCACCCCTATGGCAAACGGCTTGGCCTCAATCGCCACACCCGACCGATCCAACATCTCAAAAATATCCCGAGCCGAATGTCCCGTGGCCAACACAACCGACGCTACACTCAGCGACTCCCCACCCTGTAAAACCAACCTGCGCAACACACCACCCTCAATCACCATCCCATCCACCCGGGAATTAAATCGCACCTCCCCACCGCAATCCTCGATCGACTTGCGAAGCGCCTCCACCAGTTGAGGCAACTTGTTTGTGCCGATGTGCGGATGCGCCTCAAACGTGATAGCCTCGGGTGCCCCATGCTCTACCAAGCAGCGCAACACCTTCTGTACGGGACCTCGCTTGGCGCTGCGTGTGTACAATTTTCCATCCGAATACGTTCCTGCACCACCCTCACCAAAACAATAATTGCTTTCCGCATTCACCAACTTTTCCCGGTTCATCAACGCCAAATCTCGCCGACGTTCCTTCACACCCTTACCCCGCTCCAAAACAATGGGCTTCAACCCCAACTCAATCAATTCCAACGCACAAAACAATCCGGCAGGACCGGCCCCCACAATGTGTACCTCCTTGCTTTTCGATACATCCTGCAATTGAAAACCGCGATCCATCATACGGTCCTCGCCCACTGCGTAAACTTCCGCCGTGACCAAAAAATAGGGCTGACGACCGCGGGCATCCAAGCTTTTCTTCTTCCAAACCACCACACCGTCCATTAGGCCCGCCTCCTTGCAAAACTTGCGATTGACCCCCGCCTCATCCCCCATCTCTGCGGGTGTAAATTTCAATTGTATCGACTTGGGCATACCGCAAAAATACACCCACAACCGCCTTTTTCCCGTGGATCCCCCGATTTTCGATACATTCCTAAGCCGTTTCCGGCTCATTTGCCGTCAATTCATTCAAATCCCCCGCGATTTTCCTAATTTTGTGGTCATGAAAGAAGTGGTAGTCAGCGGGATCCGTCCCACCGGAAAATTGCACTTGGGCAACTATTTTGGGGCCTTCAAGAACTTCCTGAAATTGCAGGAGCAGTTCGACTCCTACTTTTTCATTGCAGACTATCACAGCTTAACAACCCATCCCACCCCGGGCGACCTCAATGCCTCTGTAAAACGAGTACTAGCCGAATACATCGCCTTGGGATTGGACCCGGAAAAATGCACCGTTTACTACCAAAGCGATGTCCCAGAAACGGCAGAACTGTACCTATTCTTGAACATGAATGCGTATTTGGGTGAGCTCGAACGCGTAACATCATTCAAAGAAAAAGCGCGCACTCAGCCCAACAACATCAATGCCGGACTGCTTACTTATCCTGTCCTCATGGCGGCCGACATCTTACTCCACCGGGGCGTAAAAGTACCCGTTGGTAAAGACCAAGAACAACATTTGGAAATGGCACGCACATTCGCCAATCGATTCAATCGATTGTATGATACCGAGTACTTCCCAGAGCCCCAGGCTTTCACTTTTGATCAAAACTTGGTCAAAGTACCCGGACTTACAGGCAATGGCAAAATGAGCAAAAGTGCCGGCGAGGCAGACACCATTTACCTCGACGAAGAAGCGACTGTCTTGAATAAGAAAATCATGCGCGCTGTGAGCGATAGCGGTCCTTCAGAGCCCGGTGCTCCGAAATCGGTCCCGGTTCAAAACCTGTTCGATCTTATGTCGTTGGTCTGCAGCAGCGAAACCATTCAATTTTTCGATGATGCCCACAAAGCGGGCACCATCCGCTATGGCGACCTTAAAAAACAGTTAGCCAGCGACATGGAAACGTTTATCGCCCCGCTGAGAGACAAAATACAAGTCACCCTGGGCGATGAAAAACGATTGAATGAAATTGCCCAATATGGCGCTGAAAAAGCCCGCGCATCGGCACAAAAAACCATCCGCGAGGTACGAGAAATCATTGGCTTCGGCAACCGTTAAACGCCATACACCGCCACAAATACCACTATTTTCAACCCTTTATAGTAAATTGCACCCATGCTGAACGTTTCCCTTGTCATCCCCTTGTATAACGAAGCCGAATCCTTGCCAGAATTACACGCTTGGATTGTAAGGGTTTGCAAACAAGAAAACCTATCGTATGAGGTATTGCTACTAGACGACGGCAGCTCCGACAACTCATGGGAAATCATTCAGGAATTGAGACATCAGGACCCCCATGTTCGCGGTTTTCGATTCCGCACCAACTATGGTAAAAGTGCCGCGTTGAATGTTGGATTCGCTGAAGCCGCCGGTGAAGTGGTGATTACCATGGATGCAGACCTTCAGGATTCTCCCGACGAAATTCCGTCGTTGAGAAAGATGATTCTAGACGAAGGCTACCATGTTGTGAGCGGTTGGAAAAAAAAGCGTTACGACCCTTTAAGCAAAACCATCCCTACAAAATTATTCAACTGGGCTACCCGCAAAATCAGCGACCTAGAACTTCACGATTTCAACTGTGGCCTCAAGGCTTATCGCAACGAAGTAGTGAAGAATATCGAGGTGTATGGCGAAATGCACCGCTACATTCCCGTGATCGCAAAATGGGCAGGATTCCCCAACATCGGAGAAAAGGTGGTTGTGCACCAAGCCCGCAAATACGGACACACCAAATTTGGCATGAACCGTTTTGTGAATGGATTTTTGGACTTGATGAGTTTGTTCTTCATGAGCAAATTCGGAAAGAAACCGATGCACTTTTTTGGTCTTCTCGGGGTATTGAGTTTCCTGGTTGGGGCCTTTACCGCTTGTTGGATACTCATCGATAAATTGATTTGTGTGATCCAAAATCATCGCGCTCCATTGGTCACTGACAACCCCTTATTTTACATTGGTTTGGTCGCGATGATCATCGGAACGCAACTGTTCTTGGCTGGATTTATTGGCGAATTGGTCAGTCGCTCCAACCCTGAACGCAACAATTACAACATCAAGGAAACCACGGATTGATGAAATTCGAAGGCAAGCACATTGTGATTGTAGGTCCCGCACACCCTCTGCGCGGCGGACTGGCAACTTACAACGAGCGCTTAGCCCGGGAGTTACAGAAAAAGAACCGGGTAACCCTGCTTACTTTTTCGCTCCAATACCCCAACTTTTTATTTCCTGGCCAATCGCAGTTTAGCGACGATGCGCAACCGGAAGACTTGAACATCGACATTGCACTCAACTCTGTAAATCCATTGAATTGGATTTCGGTTGGTCTCAAATACAAACGCATTAAACCCGATGTGATCATCTTTCGCTATTGGATGCCGTTTTTCGGCCCCTGCTTTGGTACGTTTGCCAGAATGGTAAAATCGAATGGTCACACCCAAATCCTGGCCATCACAGACAACATCATTCCCCATGAGCGCCGATTTTTGGACACGCCCTTTAGCCAGTATTTTTTGCCGGTATTGGATGGCGCGGTTGCGATGAGCAGGAAAGTCCTTGAAGATTTGCAGCAATTTCCGCTACGAAAGCCCGTAGGCAAAACTGCCTATCACGCACATCCCCTGTACGATAATTTCGGCCTCCGCGAAGATCGCAATCAAGCGTGTGATGCCTTGGGACTAGACCCCGCCCATCGATACCTCTTATTTTTCGGATTCATCCGTCACTACAAAGGCCTGGACCTATTGCTTGAAGCGATGGCATTGCTTCCAAAATCTCTGTCGGATGTCAAACTGCTCGTCGCTGGCGAATATTACGAAGACGCCGCACCCTACGATTCCATCATCGCCAAACACAAGCTGGAAGACCGCGTGGTTTTGCATACCAAATTCATCCCAAATGGCGATGTGAGGCTCTATTTTTCTGCTTGCGCGTTGGTTGCACAGCCTTACAGGAATGCAACGCAGAGTGGCGTTTCTCAGGTGGCCTACCATTTTGAATTGCCCATGATCATCACCAATGTAGGGGGATTGAGCGAATTGGTACCTCACGAGGAAGCCGGCTGGGTGTGCGACCCCACTGCCGAAGCTTTATCATCGGCCATTGAAGCGATGTTCGAAGGCAACCGATTGGAAGCGATGCGCGCGAACATCCATATCCTCAAACAGCAATTCAGCTGGCCATCCATGGTGGGGGCGTTGGAATCTGTGACAGGCTAAGGTTAGCCATCATCGGCCAAAATGAATTTTGTCCGAAATGAAACCCTTTTCATCGACTGCATTAAACTTGGCACGATTTTGAGAGTCAAACGGATAAGAAAGGAGAAACAAATCATGAGACAATTCATTCAAAAAACCTTGGTTGTTATGGCGTTTGGACTGATTGTGCTGAGCAGCGAGGCACAAACTGTACGTAGGGAGAGAATTCGTAGAGACAGACGCGAGGATGTCAGAGACCGCAGAGAGGACGTTCGTGATCGCAGGGAAGACGTGAGAGACCGCAGGGAAGATGTTCGAGATGCCAGACATCAGGGTGGCCCGTTAGACCGTGTGGAAGATCGTCGCGACCAGCGCGAGGACGTACGTGACCGCCGGGAAGACGTAAGAGACCGCAGGGAAGATCGCCGGGATCGACGTCGTAGGGGCACCTATAGCACCGCGCAACACCCTCCGCAAGCACAAATCCAGGTGGGATATAAAATTGGATACCGCCAAGGATATCATCATGGACCCAAATATAGACACTTCGCAAAGCGACACAGACGTCATCATTGCGGGGCACAACGCCCACATCATTGCCGCAGATAAGCACAATTTTATAAAAATGTGAAACGCCTGTGAACAACTTCACGGGCGTTTTTGTTTATGTAATTGAATGGTTATCATTTGATAACATGGGATTGTCAATTTGCACACAAGAACTAAAAAAAGATATGCTAAACACTACTTTGATCAACGGCACAGAAGTGATGGAAGTTTCAGGATACATCTTTGTCGGAGGAATTTGGATCCCATTGGGCTAAAATCACCCAACAATAACTATCTTTGCACCTCCTTAGAGAGGTGTCCGAGTGGTCGAAGGAGCACGCCTGGAAAGTGTGTATACGCCAAAAGCGTATCGAGGGTTCGAATCCCTTCCTCTCTGCAACCCAATGCCCCAGCCGGGGCATTTTTTGTTGAACGAATCTGTTCGCGGCCAGCGAGCAAGAGAGTAAAATGGAAAATGAACCGCGCGACGAAGGAGCGGGCATTGGATTAGCGCCTCCCCCGGGATCACGAGCGAAGCGAGTACTCCCTTCCTCTCTGCAACAAACCCTGTTTTTACCCCTTTTTTCCCCGAATTCTAGCGAATTTGGGGTTTTTTATGCCTTTTTGGGCCTGAAATTCACTTATTTACCCCTAAGCTAGGTGCGTTATTCGGTGGACTTTTAAAAGACACCTATCAAGTCCAACAGAAACGCTGCAAACTGTTGATAACAAATTGAATAATCAAAAAAAACGAACTATACTAAAATCAAATTGATATTTAATTAATCTTTAAATAACAAATGAAACATTGATTGCTAGATGAATGAAAAATACACCAACTATTGCAATTTGTATTTCAGGATTTCTATTATTCTCCTCTTGTATTAAAAATAATGCCACAAAAAACACTGAAGCACAATGTGACACTACGATGGTCAGATATACAACCTGTATAAAACCCATCTTGGACAAATATTGCGTTACTTGTCACAAAACTGGAAACACTTCTGGTTATGTAAATTTAGACAGCTACAAGAATGCGAAGCCCTTTGGTATAAACGGAAATTTGTACGGCAGTTGCCAAAGACTTGACAATAATGTAGGAATGCCACCGAATGGGCTACCAAAATTAGATACAATGAATCTATTTTTGATCCGAAAATGGTGCGAAACAGGCTGTAGCGAATAACAAATGAGAGCTCCAGAATTTGTTTCGTTGTTATTTTTGACCCAGCCGTTGTTCACCCCATTGATATCCAGAAACTTGTGGCATCAGCCATAATTTGCCATACAAAAACAACAACGAATACCCAGTACCTTTGAAGCATGAATCAAAACGACACAAACAACCAAGCCAATCGCACTTCGGCTACCCCAAAAAAATGGAAACTCTTTTTAATCAGTTGGTTATTCGTATACCCCGTCATCAATATCATGTTTGCCGTGGTATTCCCCCTGGTGAAAGACTACCCTCAACTCATTAAAACCCTCATATTCACAGTCATTCTGGTCCCCCTGATGGGCATCTTCATCCCCAAATTACATCAGAGATTCTGGAGCTGGATCACCAAATAACCCAGAGTCAGTCAAGACGACCCAACATTATTGTAATTTTTACAATAATCTCCTATCTTCGTTTTCTGCCCCAAAGCAGAAACCCGTTTGAAAAACCACCTCTCCTTCTCAACAACCCTTTGGGTGCTATTATTTGGACTATTTTCCGCCCAAAACATCCATGCGCAAACCATCAAAGTGGGCAGCGGCAGTTATACCAAAACCTTTCCAGGAACCGATGTAGCCGGCAGAAACGGATATCCTTCTGGCACCCCCTACCTCATCGACTCACTCAAAAGTAAACCCGTCCCCACCAATGATTGGTGGTCGGCCAAGGTTAAAAATGCCCACTGCGACAACCTATTCAACTACCCACTCACCCTCAAAACGGTGAATGCTGGCTTGGTTACCTCCTATATTCCCTGGGGTGTTATATCTGACATAGAACCCATCACCGTGGGGGTTACCTCGCTTAATCACGCAGCGCCCTACATCTCGCATTACAGCGATTGGCTCATCACCATCGAATGGAAAAATGGTGGACGTCGATTCCAGACTACGGTAGGCATGGGTATGCCCTTCCTCTACTACCAAAAAGACAGTGCCGACGAGGCCTCCATCAAGATCAACACCGGCACAGCCACCATCGCCAACGAAAAAATCATTATCGAAAATGCCTACAATGGCGCCGACTTTGTTGTTTATGGTCCGAAAGGTAGCAGTTGGACAAAAAACGGAAACACCTACACGTCCAAACTCAATGGCAAGAATTATTGGTCTATGGTGATGCTACCTCAAAACAGCTCGCAACTTGCGGCCTTGGCCGATTCCTTTCAACGATTCGCCTATGTAGAGCCCAAAAGCACCCAAGCCCAGTTCCAATACAACGAAAAAAACAGCACCGTCACCACCGATTTCCGCATCCAAACCACAGTGCACGAGGGCAAAGACTCTTTACCACTGCTTGGATTGCTTCCACATCACTGGTCGCGCAGCAACCTCAGCACCCAAGATTTTCTCAATTATAGCTACAGCAGCATCCGAGGCACACTCAAGATGATTGCCCGCAAGAATTTTAGCGTTTCTCAGACCTTCAAAGGCATTCTCCCCACCCTACCGTATGTAGATTTTCTCAGCGATGGCTTTGACCCGGCAAAACTGCAGCAAAAAATCAATGCCCTCGAATATGAAGGCTTGGCAACTTGGACCGATTCATACAACGAAGGACAGGTGATGAATCGACTGATTCAAACCGCGCGCATCGCACACGAGATGGGCGAAACCACCTCCGTCATGCGCATCCACAAAACCATTAAATCGCGACTGGAAAACTGGCTCACCAACAATCCCGGCGAAGTGGCATTTCTTTTTCATTACAACAAAACGTGGTCGGCCCTACTAGGATATCCCGCTGGCCATGGTCAAGACAACAACATCAACGACCACCACTTTCACTGGGGTTACTTCATCCACGCCGCGTCATTTTTAGAGGAATTTGAACCGGGTTGGGCCAAATCCTATGGCGATATGATTCAACTGCTGGTGCGCGATGCAGCCTCCACCGATCGCAAAGACACCCTGTTCCCCTACCTGAGAAATTTCAACCCATACACCGGCCATTGCTGGGCCAACGGCTTCGCGAGTTTTCCCCAAGGCAACGACCAAGAGTCCACCTCCGAGAGCATGCAATTCAATTCATCGCTCATTCACTGGGGCGAAATCACCCAAAACAAAGCGATCCGCGACTTGGGCATTTACTTGTATTGTACAGAACAGTCGGCCATCGAAGAATACTGGTTCGATACCAAGCAACGCAACTTCGCCAAAACCCAACCCTACGCCCTGGTGTCGAGAGTTTGGGGCAACTCCTACGACAATGGCACGTTTTGGACCAGCGACATCGCCGCTTCTTATGGCATCGAATTGTACCCCATCCATGGTGGTTCGTTCTATTTGGCCCATGACACAGCCTATGCCAACCGACTTTGGAAAGAAATGGCCAAGAACACAGGCATCTTGAACAATCAAGCCAACGACAACCTGTGGCACGACATCTACTGGGAGTTTTTGGCGTTTACCAATCCGAAAAAAGCCATCGAATTGTACAACAGCTATCCCAATCGCAATTTGAAATTTGGCGTATCGGACGCTCAAACCTATCATTGGCTCCACGCCCTCAATGCTTTGGGTCGATTCAACAGCAATATAACAGCCAACCACCCGCTGGCTGTGGCTTTTACCAAAGACAACAAAACGATTTACGTAGCCAAAAATTACAGCAACGACACAGTAAAAATCACTTATTCAGATGGATTTGTGTTTACCGTTGCACCGCGTCAGCTCAAAACCAGCATCGACAACAACATTCGCGCCCACATCAGCAGTGACTTTTCACAGTTATACAAGGGCACGGCTGCCACTATTTATTTCGACAGTTTAAACATCCAACCCGATTCCATACAATGGATGCTCGGTTCTCAGCGCATCAAAACCATCACTCAGCAACCTTGGAATTTGACAACCAATGAATTGGCTGCAGGCAATTACACTTTCTACGCCAAACTATTCAAAGGCGATGCTCGGGCCAACAGCAACCTCTTTACGCTCACAATAGGAGAGCAAACCCCTTACAACAAGGCGGCCAGTGCCATTCCGGGAACCATACAGTCTGGACTGTTCGATCAATTTGAGGGAGGGTCTGGACAAGGCATTTCCTACATAGATTTCAGCCCCACCAATTTGGGCAATTTCAGAACCAATGAATCGGCAGACGTGAGCAACGACGCGCAAGAAGGAGCAATTCTAACCTGGATTGATGCCGGCGAGTGGACCGAATACACGGTAAACATTCAAGACGATGGGTTGTATCAGTGTGCAATTCGATACGCCAATGGAAACACGGGTGCGGCTGGCAAACTATCGGTTTGGCTCGATAACCAATGGATTGGCAGTTATTCGGGCTTTGCAAGCACGGGCAAATGGGAGACCTTCGGCACGGCCACACTCACAAACCTACCCTTACAACAAGGCAGGCGACTATTAAAAATTCAGTTTGAAGACGGTGGCATGAATCTGGGGAAATTCAGCTGGACCCGCATCGGGAATCTCCCAAAAACCTTACCTGTAGCCCACGCCGGTGGCAATGTATCCTATCCAAGCAACGCCGATAGCGCGGTTTGTGATGGGAGCAACAGCAAAGTTGGCGCCGCGGGATACCTCAACTATCAATGGACACAACTTTATGGCTCGTCGCGGTTGACCATTCTAGGCCCTACAACCGTCAAACCCACCTTCAAAAACATCAAAAAGGGGGTTTATAAAATTCGTTTAACCGTTTCAGACAGCACGGATAGCGATTACAACGACATCTTTATTTTTGTTCAAGACGGTGGAAACCTACCCCCTGAAATCAGTATCAACAACCCCACCAACGGGGCAACGTATTACGAAAATCAGCGAATTGCGATACAAGCCTCTGCCGACGACTTAGATGGCAGCATCAGTCGGGTCATATTCTATCTCAACGGCGACTCTGTTTCCACCGACTACACGGCCCCTTATGAGCACAGCTTCTCCGTAGGATTGGGCAACTACACCACCTACGCAGAAGCCGAAGACAACAACGGCAACAAAACCAAAAGCAATTCAATCAATTTCTCATCGATGTCTTTGGCGGGGAATTGGGTGCTTGAACCGGTCGCAAAATCGCTATCGGTAGGACCTACCCCGGCCAATCTCACCTGGTGGAGCAATAGCACGGCCGACGTTTCTACAAGGGCTTGCTTATTCGACGATTTTTACCAAATCAACAAAGATGGCAGTTTCCGCAATCTTCTTGGCAGCACTTCATGGCTCGAGGGTTGGCAAAATGGGGGCAAGGAAGGATGTGGCTCTCCGGTTTCACCGCACGATGGTAGCGGAATCGGCACCTGGTATATCGATAGCATCAGTGGTCAGTTGGTGATTGATGGAAAGGGATTGTATTTGGGATTGCCCAAGGCCACCAATGCGGGAGAACTGGGTGCAGGCTTGGCAGTGCCAAACAATCGCAGCTATCAAATTGGTCTGAGTGCAAACCGCCTAACTGCGCTAATCAACTACGGAAATGGATATTGGCAATTCCAGTTTGTGCGTTCTACGGCCACAAACGACATTCAGTCAACCGATGTTGCACTGTGGCAGTTATTTCCCAATCCCACGGCCGCGATGTTGCATTTGCAGGCGCCACAAGACATTGTCTCTTACACTGTATTTTCTATACAAGGGCAATCGGTGCTAACAGGAAAAGGAACCACCGTTGATCTGCAAGGACTCAGCAACGGTGTCTACCACATCACGATTACAACGAATTCGGAATCCAAAACACTGCGGTTCATCAAATCCAACCCATAATCGGAAAGGGTGGCATGCGTCACCCATCGACCTGTGTTATTCTTTCAGAAAACTTAGGCTTTCTTCACGAATTCACTTTTGAGTGCCATTGCACCAAAACCCGCAATTTTACAGTCGATATTGTGATCTCCTTCTACCAAACGGATGTTGGTGACTTTGGTACCCACTTTGATTGACTTAGAGAATCCTTTTACTGGCAAATCTTTAATGACGGTTACCGAGTCGCCATCTTGCAACAAGTTTCCATTGGCATCGCGAACAACCAAACCTGAATCGGCTTCGGCTTGTTCTGACAGGCTCCATTCGTGGGCGCATTCAGGACAAATCCACAAATCACCGGAGGGATAAGGGTATTCAGAATTACATTGAGGGCAGTGTGGATCTTGTGACATATGGATAAAATCAATACAAAGGTAATAGAATCCCCAAACTGCAGCAAATCGCCCAGTGTTTCCTTCGTCCTATGAAAACTCAGCGCCAGCTGTAGATTGCCCGCTTACAGTCAACCGCCAACCCATACTCAAAGTACAAACGACTGTAATTTTCCTGATTAATTCACTTCTCCAGTTATTTTGCCCACTCACCATAAAGCACACGGAGGTTTTCTAAATCCAAATCCAATAAGACAATAGGATCGATGGCAGTACCTTCCAAGACCGTCTCGGCAAGGTAAGGCTCTTTGGGCTGAAGAAAGGCCACTTGGTCTTTGTTGAATGCAGCAATCTCGCGAAAGCTATAACCCGCTGCAGTCGTAATCCACATTGCCAGAAACTGTAATTCACTTTTCGATTTTAATTTTTTCAAATCTGCTGCTGTAATCGGTCGTTGACGAATCCATGAAAACTGATTAATCAAAAACGCCGTCCGCACCGTCTCTGCAGAAAAACCCGAATACATCCATTTCGCATTATACCCTTTGGCGGTTTTCAACTCCAACCAACTATCTTTTTTATTGGTGGGTTTATCTGTCAAACTCACAGAATCAATCGCCGTAGAACTACCCGCAACGGTTTCGGATATCGGCTTTTCAACGGCGGGGGTGATGGTTTGAACTGTATCGACATTCACAACACGAACCACTGTCACAGGCATCCGACTATCTTCAATTTGTGCACGCGATGTTTGTCCGCCCACCATCACACCGGCCAGTTGAAGCACTGCGTTACTGTCGCCCTGAGGAAAACGGCTAATATCAATGTACCTGATATAATGACTCTTTTTTAACCCTCTCTCTCTGAAGGCAATACCATTGGATGTTTTGGCAAAAACCTTACAGTATTTGTCGCTCCTCGGGTTTCTAAACATCGCCTTTCCCACGATATACGTCATCGAGGTGAGCCCTCCATAAAAACCGCCAATAAAAAAGCCCGCTACCGCCCCAGTCGCGGGATCATACGAGCCAGCCGCACCCACAGCTGCACCGGCAGTGGCCAAAACCATGGTATGTTGTCCAAGTACCCTTGAGTTGTTTAACCCTCGAGACAACATCCAAATCACGCGGTAAGGATAGTATCTCACCTTGTGTTTGTTATGGCGATATAGAAATATACCCGAATCACAAATTGCCAACAGTCGACCATCGTATTTAGATTGACTAAACGCATCACCATTCAATCGCTTGTAATGAACTATGACTGAATAATTTTTTAGATATTTCACTTTTTCATCAGACAACCGATAGGGAAATTCCACAATGTCGCGTCGCGTTGTCACCGACATCAGATACGCCTGGGTGAGCTCTACGGGTCGTGTAGGGATAAAAGTATCGTTTGTGCCCAGTTTGTCATCTAAGAACATGCCTTTACGCTCGGATTGTCTTCCCAAAACCACATGGAACGAACACAGCGAGGCGAACAGAAGTAATTGGATTACACGAATTTTCACTCGGGAAAATTACCGCTGGGGGTTCGAAGATGAGTTGCAAAAATCGCAACTGACCAAACTATTTTTTGCAAAAATCGCAACTGCAAACCGCCGCTGGCTGATATCAATCATGAAACAGATTGAGCATCATCATTTCTTCGGGACCACAGAAGCAGGAATTTTGAATTGTTATGGAAACCAAAGTAGCACAAAAATACCTGCACGAATTACACGCAGAGCACAACCAATTTTTATCGGAATTGGCCTTGGCAAAAGATGAAATAAAATCCTACCAAAACCGACTTTCAGAGGTAGTGTCAGCCAACACTGGCTTAGAAGTTTTGACCCAAGTGGAACATTTTCAAAACCAATTCATCCGCCACAAAGAAGTCATCGACGAGCTTAATGCCCAAATTCACCACTGTGAAAAGGACATCGCCCAAATGGCGCAATCCAACAATGTAGCCACCGACCAACGCAAAGCAGATGATCATACCGAATTGCGCGATGGCATGGATCAGTTTAAAAAGATCTTCGGCGAATTGCGCATGGAATACCTAAAATTCCTGGCGAAGACATTTTAAGGGAGCACTTGTGTATCTTTGATACGCTATGTTCATCAATTACATCTATTTGGGTCTCGCCGTGTTGGTGGTACTCTCCTCCATCATGACGGTCCAACAGGGCAATGTGGCCATCCTAACCATGTTCGGGAAATACCGCCGAATCCTTTACCCAGGCTTAAACTTCCGCATCCCCCTGCTGGAGGTGGTATACCGCAAAGTTTCCATACAAAACCGAAGCATAGAATTGGATTTTCAGGCCATCACCCAGGACCAAGCCAATGTATATTTCAAAGCGATGTTGCTCTATTCTGTTTTCGACAATCGCGAGGAAACGCTGAAAAATGTGGCCTTTAAATTCGTGAACGACCGCGATTTTATGACGGCCTTGATCCGCACCATTGAGGGTTCGATTCGCGGATTTGTTGCCACCAAGCGTCAGGCCGAAATCCTCGCATTGAGAAAAGAAATTGTAGAATCTGTGAAAGAGGGCATCGACTCGGTATTGGAGTCGTGGGGATATCACCTCATTGATTTGCAACTCAACGACATCACCTTCGACGATGTCATCACCAAAAGCATGGCGCAGGTGGTTGCCTCATCCAACTTGAAAGCCGCCGCAGAAAACGAAGGTCAGGCCTTGTTGATCACCAAAACCAAAGCCGCTGAAGCCGAGGGTAATGCCATCAAAATTTCTGCGGAAGCCGAAAAAATTGCCGCCCAACTGCGCGGAGAGGGTATCGCCTTGTTCCGCAAAGAGGTGGCCAAAGGGATGTCAGATGCGGCCATCGAGATGAAAGAAGCCGACCTTGACTCATCCTTTTTGTTGTTTAGCATGTGGACAGAAGCGATCAAGAATTTTGCTTCCGATGGCAAAGGCAACGTAATTTTCCTCGACGGTTCCACCGATGGCATGAACAAAACGCTCAAGGAAATGATGGCCATGAACCAAATACAAGGCAACACAACCACCACCGCCAAGAGCACCAAGAAACCCACGGCCTAACCTTTCGGTTTTTCGTATTCGTAGGGCACCACACACTCGCCCATGATGCGAACATCTTGAATATTTTCCTCCGGTATTGGCTCTGCGGGCTTGGTCTTTTTAGGAAGTGCCACTTTCCCTTTGATGTATTTTGGAGGCTGAGGCCTAGGTTCTGCTTTTGGCTTAACTACCTGCGCGGTATCCACGGCGTTTGCCGGCGTTAAGGTATGCTCATAGGGCCCGGTCATATACTGTGAAGGATCCCATTTTTGGGGTCGTTTGGGCTGATGCACCACCGGCTTTCCCATTACAGGTGCTACCTCTTCGGTTTCGTCGGGTTCAATGTAAGCAATGGTGTCGCCCATCAATTCCACCACTTGCACCCACTGTTTTGGATTCCCTTTTTGGGATTCAATCTTCTCGGGGTTTGTTTCCTCTGCCTTTATTTTCTCCGAATTGTTCTTTACGGGCGATGCTTGATTGGATGAATCCTTCACGATGGCTTTGACTTGCACTTGTCCTGTTACCGCAGATTCACCGCAGGACGACAATCCCACACCCAAGACTACCACAAGCAAATAGGCAAAATGTAACAGTTGCTTGCTGGGTTGAAAGGTGCGATTTAAATCCCCTCGGCCATAGTTACCATCATTTTTCAACTGTTTGGTGCCTTCCACACTGGGCGATAATTGCTCCGATATAAATCTGCCGCAAACTTTTTCGGTTCTGGGTTGAGAAAAATACTGTAGAATTTCTGCATCGCTCATTTGACTAAAATCGATGACGGTTTTCTCGCAGGCCGAACAAAATCTCCCTTGGGCTTCTGGGGTCATCCCCTGCCAATCTTCGTGGCATGGATTCTCAATGGAAATGCGCATTTTTTTCATGGCTTTTTGGTTTTTTTCGGGGCTTAATACGCCAACGATGAAAAAGGTAAACACAGAATGAGATAAAAATGACAAAAACTTCGACAGTCGTAAAAACCCCGAAGCACGAGCCTTGTTACCTTTGCACTATGTCATCTCAAGCAGCGACGAACACCCATTTAGCCAATCTTCAAGCCAACATCCAGGACCTTAGAACCCAGTTGGCCAACCACCCCCTTTACAGCAAAATCAATAGCCAGCAAAAGCTCCAATTGTTCATGGAGCATCATGTGTATGCTGTTTGGGATTTCATGTCGCTCCTGAAATATCTCCAACACCACCTCACCTGTACCCAAGCCCCTTGGGTGCCCAAAAGCACGGCAGAATTGCGTTTTTTCATCAACGAAATCGTCTTGGGCGAGGAGAGCGATGAAGATCCAACGGGCGGACATATTAGCCATTTCGAATTGTACAAACGGGCGATGCAAGAAGCAGGTGCTTCTTATCATAGTATCGACCAAGTCGTTTTGTCTTTGCAACAGGGACTGTCGGTTTCAGCCTCGCTCACGCAGGCGCAAGCGCCTGCTCCCGCCGCGGCCTTCGTGGCAAGCACCTTTGAGATCATCGGTCGCGACCGCTTGCACGAAGTGGCGGCTGCCTTTGCATTCGGTCGTGAAGACCTCATCCCCGACATGTTTTTGGCCATGGTCAAAGAACTCAATGTCAACGACCAACAGTTCAACACCTTCATTTACTACCTGGAAAGACACATCGAACTCGATGGCGATCACCATGCCGGACTTTCCGCCCTGCTGCTGAGCCATGTTTGTGGCGATGATGCGCAGAAATGGTCCGAAGCCACAGCCACCGCACAAGAAGCCCTGCGTGCCCGCATTGCTCTTTGGGATGGCATCGCGGCACAATTGTAATCGCTCGGCGAAAAAGCGGTAGAACCCGCGTATTTTTGACCCATGCATGGGGCCAAAGGCACTTTCTTCTTCGGAACAATGGCTTTCAAAACAGCCCTGTTACCCCTATTTCTTGCCACAAGCAGCGGCATCGCCCAAAACTTGAGCGACACCCACATCAACGCCACCATACCGCAAATCACTCCACTCACCTACTACAGCCACCAGTGGAGAAACAGCCTACGCGCGCTCAACCATGATTCTGCGGATCTCATCGGACTGCCATTCCCCTACGCAACGCCCACCCTCAAAGGCAATCAACTGTTTCAGGAAATGTATTACTGGGACAGCTATTTTATCAACCGGGGCCTGCTAGCCTATGGCACCCACCCCCATCGAAATGGTGAATCCACAGCCGATGAACTGGCCGCCGTACAACAAGCCATCCACAACGTCAACAACCTCCTGTTTTTGGTGAATAAACTGGGCTTTGTCCCCAACGCCAACCGATATTCCATGACCAATCGCAGTCAGCCACCGCTGTTGGGTGCGATGGTTGCCGATTTGTATCGTGCCACCCGTGATACCGCCTGGTTGCGACAAGCCCTCCCCCTACTGGAAAAAGAACACGACTGGTGGATGCAAGCGCGTTCCCTCGGACTTACCCAACGAGAACAAACCATTGCCCCAAATGCGCTAGCCTACAATCATTACGGACACAATGCCTCCAATGCCTTTCTCCTGCGTTTTGGACGATTTCTTTCAGGTCGATTGGATGAAGGCTTTGACTCCTTACTGCGAAGAGAAAACCAAGACAGCCTGTTATTGCCCGCCGAAACGGGTGTTCCTGCCCCAAAACAAGGCAAAGGCATCTTACTGCTTGGACACCTCTTGGCCGAGGCAGAAAGTGGCTGGGATTTCACCCCGCGTTTCAATGCGCGATGTCAAAACATGGCCGCCCTCGACCTCAACTGCCTGCTTTACATCACCGAAAACACCCTGTTTGAAGGGTACAAATCCTCACGAAACCCTCAAAAAGCCAAGCATTGGAAGTCCATCGCAAAGAAACGCAAAAAATTGATTAACAACCTCTTCTACGACAAACATACTGGATGGTATTGGGATTATGACATCGCAATGGGCAAAATCAGCACCGTCAACAGTGCCGCCCAATTCATGCCATATTTCGCCAACATCGCACCGCACAATCGCAAGCATGCCAAAGCGCTCTTATCACTGAGCGAATTATTTATTGGCAGGTATGGCGTTCACCCTTGCCTTCCGGTCTTGGCAGATTCAATCCAACAGTCCCAAAACCGAGTTTGGTGGTCCACCCAGTGGAACAGTCCCAATGCTTGGCCTCCCCTCACCCATTTTGTTGCCCAGGGCCTTTTGCGCTATTCCGATCAACCGTTTCAGAGCAAGACCCAACGCGCCTTGGCCGAAAAACGCTATGCGTTGATCCAAGGATTCCTCCAATCGGTAGAAACCCAATTCATCCTTACGGGTAAATTTTGGGAAAAGTACAACCTTCACACGGGCGGTTTGGATGTCACCAACGAATATGCGATGCCCGATTTTTTCGGATGGACCGCCGGTGTTTACCTCGAGTATCGTCTTGAGTTTGTGGGACCTTAATCGCAAAGTCTTATTTTCGCAACATGATACACGGGAAAAAAGTGGTTGTGGTGTTACCGGCCTACAATGCCGCACTCACATTGGAACAAACATACCGTGAAATCCCGTTTGATTTGGTGGACGATGTGGTTTTGGTGGATGATGCTGGTGGCGACAACACATTGGAGGTGGGGGCTCAATTGGGCATCAAACACCTCATCAAACACGAGAAAAACTTAGGGTACGGGGGCAATCAAAAAAGCTGCTATCGCGCGGCGCTCGATTTGGGGGCCGATATTGTGATCATGCTTCACCCCGATTACCAATACACGCCAAAATTGATTCCCGCCATGGCGCATTTGGTGGCCACCGACATTTACCCGGTGGTATTGGGATCTCGTATATTGGGAAAGGGGGCATTGGAAGGGGGCATGCCGATGGTGAAATACATTGCCAACCGCATTCTCACTTTGACCCAAAACATATTGATCAACCAAAAATTGTCGGAGTACCATACCGGGTACCGGGCCTTTTCCCGCGAGGTGTTGGAATCGATTCGATGGGATTTAAACTCTGATAACTTCCTTTTCGACAATCAAATCATGGCCCAATGTGTGAACAAAGGTTACAAAATTGGGGAGGTTAGCTGTCCAACCAAATATTTCGCCGAAGCCAGCTCCATCAATCTCAGCAACAGTGCGGTTTATGGCTTGGGTTGCTTGGCAGTTTCTGTGCGATTCAGGCTCCACAAATGGAAATTGTGGCGCTACCCGCTGTTGGGATAACACCACAATTTTTATTGAATAGCGGGAAACTACACCGTCGGCGGACTATCCTCGTCGTTTTCAGATGTGAGCCCCGTTTGTGAATCACCACTTGGAAGATTATTCCTCCGCCGATTGCTTGGCATCCCACATCATCCACAGGGAATAAGCGCCTTGGGTGACAACGGGTTGCGATGGTGGATTGGACAATACTACGGATTCTTCATGCTGTCCGATCACCACGATGGGCGTTAACAAGAAGGTTGTAGATCCAGTTCCTCCAGATTGGGTGAAGCAGAAATACTTACCATCGCGCTGGAAAACGGCCGACTCCGGCAACACAAAGGCACCATTCGATTGCACAGCAATTTTCCCTTTGATGGCTTGTCCAACCCGCAACGAGACTTTTTTGTCAGCATTGTTTACTGGAACGCAGTAAATTTTCCATGTGCGATCGCTCTGGATACTGGGGGATACGGCCGCTACGCGGCCGACAATCGCGCTGGACGCCCCGCCTTCGGCGGGGCTCAATTCTACCGACATCCCAACCTTAACCAAGCCCGTTTGTCCCTCATACCCCGAAAGAACCCACTGCGCACCCGCATTGGATAACACCTCCATCAAATTGGCATTGTCAGCCACCGTCATCCCCTCGTGAACCAATACCGATTCTACCACACCCCCCACCGATGCTTTCACAGAAATCCAGCGTTGAATCCCCTTCTTCAATTGCTCTTTGCCAATCCCCACCGACGCCAATCGCTGCAAAAGGGCCTCCTGCTTGGCTCGATTCATCTTCATCAACGCCTCTGCCTGCTGATAATTTTTTAAACTGCTGGCCTTCGCCTGATACAGTTCTTTCTGACGTTCGGCCTCCTGCTCCAACATCACACCCTCAGCCTCCGCCGTAAGATATGCCTCCTGCCAATCGATGACCTGCAAATTTTCAATGGCGCACAGCAACTGTCCCGCGCGAACCACATCGCCCGATTTCACCGATATCTTTTTAACCATACCACCAACCAAAGAACCCACCGAAACTCTTCCTTGGGGAGAAGCTTCCAACTGACCCATCAATTGCAGTTCAGTATTAACGTCCGCCCTTCCCACAGCCCCAATCACGATGCCTCCGTTGGCCATCTGCTTGGCATTTAACACCAGCGTATCGCCTGGATTTCCAGCACCTACCTGCGCCTCGTCCGCTGCACTGGGCGATGATTGTTTTTGTGAATCGCCGCATCCTACCGACATCAAAGCCACGAGGAACAGCATGAATAAAACACGTCCAGATTCAACCGCGCTGCGTGATTCTGGGGATTGATATGTTTGATTTTTCATCAAATCGATTGTTTGTTTGATCATTGTATGGTTGGATTAAAATATTGTAGTTCAATTTGTACGGACTCCCACTGGTGTACCGCATCGTAAAAATCAATTTGGGTTTGCATGGCCTCTCTGAGGTACACACCCCATTCAAACCCGGATATTTCGCCTTTGTCGCGCCGCAACGACAGCAACTGTACTTGCTCTTCCGCGGCGGGCAATAACACTGTGCGATACTGTTGTATTTGTTCATCCCAAAACGCCAACGCCATCTTCAATTGTTCGAATCGCAATTGGGCTTGTTGACTCACAAACTGTTGGGATGCCAGGGCCGCCTGATATTCTATTTTCATCGAAGCGGCTTTTCTCCGATTCGCCGAACCCAGCACCGGAATTTTCAATCCTATCTGATATTGAGAAAATTGCATCCTTTGGTCAAAGTATTGATCACCGCTGGGCAATTGTTGAAACCCTTGAAAACTCTGCTGAACCCAACCCAACTGAACTGCTGGCAACCGCTGGGCTTTGGCTAGCATCCAAGCTTGATAACTCATATCCACCTGTGCCCGTGCCACCTGCTGCGAGGCCGTTTGCGGCATATCGCCCAATGAGAGCGACGTCACTGCTGCACCCTCATTCGCGGGGTTAGGCATCGCTTGGGGATACACTTTCGCTGACAATCCCATCCATGCGCCCAACTCCAATGCGTCTGATTCATATAACTGCAACAGTTGTTGGTAACGACGATGGATGTCGGCCGCCAATTTTTTACTGTCGTTGAGCGACAAGGCATCCACATCTCCTTGTTTCATCCGCCATTGCATTTGGGTTAAATTTTCCTGAGCGATGGAATCCAAGGCTCTCCAAAGGGCGAACTGCTCTTGGGTATGCTGCAGGTGATGAAACAACAGGGCCACCGACTGTTTCACTTGCAAGGACTGCAGGCCATATTGAAACTTCATCACTTCCGCCATGGATTTCCTCAAGCGATATTCGGCGCGATAATATTGAGGCATGGCGATGGCTTGCGAAACTCCCAATTTCTGATCCTGATACCAAGAATTCACTTGTCCCTTTTCAAAGGTTGCAGTGAGGGGGTCTGGCGACCAGCGAGAGATGGATTGCTGCTGTGCTGCATTGGAAAGCAGGCGGCTTTGCTGCAATCTCAAATTGTGCTCGGTGGCGCTATCCAATGCTTGCTGAAGGGTAACAAACCTGGGCTGTTGGGTCGCACTTTGTGCTTTCAACCCAGTTCCGTGCGCGAATGAGAGAGCCATCAACAACAAGGGTGTTATTTTCATGATTTTTTTAAATTTTCGTTTTTCCAGGGCGATGTACAAAGTTGGCAACAACAGCAGGGTAAGAAGCGTGGCTGTAATCAAGCCGCCAATCACCACGGTGGCCAGTGGCTTTTGCACTTCCGCACCGGCACCATGGCTGAGGGCCATGGGCATAAAACCCAGCGCGGCCACCGAGGCGGTCATCAATACAGGGCGCAACCGTGTCAACGTACTATGAATGACTTGCTGCTTCAATTCATCCAGAGACTGCGGCGCAGCATGTCGTCTAAACTCGGCCAACAAGACAATGCCATTGAGCACGGCCACCCCAAACAAAGCAATCATGCCGATGCCCGCACTGATTGAAAACGGCATATCCCGCAATAAAAGCCCCCAAATACCGCCAATGAGCGACAAGGGGATGGCTGAAAAAATGATGAGGCTATACTGAATTGAACCGAAAGCAAAATACAGCAACATCCAAATTAATAGCAGTGCTACGGGTATGGCAATGGCCAATCTCGACTTCGCACTTTGAAGGTTTTCAAAACTGCCTCCATAGTGCAGTGAGTAACCTGCGGGCAGGCGTAAGGTCTTGTTCACTTGCCCTTGCAGAGCCTCTACCACGGTTTGTACATCAGCACCGCGCACGTTAAACCCAACTGTAATTCGTCGTTGCGCATTCTCTCGCTGAATCTGATTGGGTCCTTCAACCACCGAAACATCGGCGAGTTCTTTGAGCGGAATGAGGGTACCTGTCGCCGTTTTAATGGGCAGTTCTTGCACATCGGTGTGGCTTGTGCGGCTTTGATCTTGAAGTCGAACAACCAAATCGAACCGTTTTTCATCTTCATAGATTTGTCCCGCCGTAGCGCCAGCGAAGGCGGTCTCGATGGATTGATTCAAGTCCTCCGTGCGAATCCCATGCAAAGCCATCCTTTCGCGGTTGTATTTCACAACAACCTGTGGCATACCACTCACCTGCTCCACATAAATATCTTTAGCCCCTTCAACTTGCGATGCGATGGCCCCCAGTTTTGTGGCCATTTTGGCCAGTGAATCCATGTTGGCCCCATAAATTTTACACACCACGTCTTGTTTGGCCCCTGTCATCAACTCATTGAATCGCATCTGCACGGGGAATTGAAATCCCACGGTTACACCCGGTACCTCCTCAATGGCTTTGCTCATTTTTTCGGCCAATTCTTCAAAAGTGGTAGCGCTCACCCAGTCTTTTTTATCTTTGAGTATCACCATCATATCACTCCCTTCCATTGGCATGGGATCGGTTGGAATTTCTCCATTTCCTATTTTGGTCACTACTTTCTGAACCTCAGGAAAACGCTCCAACAAAATCTTGGCGGCCTTCTGCGTATAGTCGATGGATGCCTTAACAGAACTTCCTGTCATGATCCGGGTTTCCACGGCAAAATCCCCCTCTTCCAACTCAGGAATAAATTCTCCGCCAATGGTCGAGAAAGCGATGAGAGATAGCAGTAGCAACAAACCAGCGGAAAAAATCACCAACCGAGCCCGGGATACCGCCCAACCCAATAAGGGTTCGAACGCCTTTTCAATGCGCTTTATCATGGCTTCGCTGCGCTCCTGGCCTTTGCTTGGGTGTAATGGCAAAAAGGAACTACACATCATCGGGATGTAGGTGAGCGACAGTAAAAATGCCCCTACCAGAGCAAAAGCCACTGTCTGTGCCATGGGTTTGAACATCTTTCCTTCGATGCCTTCAAGAGAAAATATCGGCAAGTACACTACCAAGATGATCAACTGTCCAAATACCGCAGAATTCATCATCCGTCCGGCATTCTGAACCACTACAGCGTCGCGGTCTTTGATTACCGCACCTTGGTCGTCCTTTTTCCAAAGTTGATGCAAAATAGCTTCAACAATGATTACCGCACCATCAATGATCAAACCAAAATCTAAGGCACCCAAGCTCATCAAATTCCCACTCACTCCAAATAGGTTCATCATAATGATGGCAAACAGCATAGCCAAAGGAATGACCGACGCTACGACCAACCCCGCCCGGAAGCTACCCAAAGCCAACACCAACACAAGCACCACAATCAAGGCCCCTTCTGCCAGGTTCTTTTCCACTGTACCGATGGCATTGTTCACCATTTTCGTGCGGTCCAAAAAGGCTTCCAGCACCACGCCTTTGGGCAATTGTTGCTGAATTTGTGCCACCCGCTCTTTCACGGCGCCCACTACTTCATTGCTGTTGGCTCCTTTTAGCATCATCACAACGGCGCCAGCCACTTCTCCTTCTGCATTGTAGCACATCGCCCCGTATCTTGTGGCTGACCCTTCAGAAACCTCCGCCACATCCCGCACCAAAATCGGCACGCCACCATCATTCGCCCTAACAACCACTTTCCCGATGTCGTTGGCGTTGGTTAACAATCCTTCCGTGCGGACAAACAACGCTTGGGGCCCTTTTTCGATGTAACTGCCTCCCGTGTTGGCGTTTTCCTTTGACAATGCATCAAAGACTTCATTGACGCCTACACCGGCCGACTGCAATTTTCCAGCATTCAAGGTTACTTGAAATTGCTTCTGGTAACCACCGTAACTACTCACATCCGCCACACCCTTTACCCCCAACAATTGCTTGCGAACAAACCAGTCTTGCAGGGTGCGCAACTCCGTGGGTGTCCACTGTTTTTCATATCCTTTTGCCGGACGAAGAACATATTGATAAATCTCCCCCAATCCCGTGGTGATTGGCGCCATCTGCGGCTGTCCAACCCCCTTGGGAATCTGAGCATTGATAACGACCAGACGTTCCGATACTTGTTGTCGGGCCCAATACACATCAACCTCCTCTTCAAAGACGAGCGTAACAATCGACAGCCCAAACCGTGAGAAACTACGCATGTTTTTCAAGCCGGGAATATTCCTACAAATTTGCTCAGCGGGTACTGTAACCAACCGTTCAATATCGGTAGCGCCCAACGAGGGAGCCACGGTAATCAATTGCACCTGATTGTCGGTAATGTCAGGCACCGCATCAATGGGCAATTTTGTCAATTGATACACACCGGTAACCACCAGAAGTAAGACTCCCAGGGCTACCAATAATTTCTGTTTAACGCTAAAAGCGATTATTTTTTGCAACATATTTTTTTTTTGATTTATACCAATGAGGGCGCATTGGAACGCTAAATACAAGACACTCGCTGCGCAACGGAGCACAAGAACAAGCACGGCAATTGCCGCGCTGTAGAGAAAATTAGATTCTTGGGGGTTGCCAGATGCTCGCCCTCACGCCATTGCACGGAAAGGATTGAAACTGACTGTTGAGATAGGTATGGTTTTGATTGAGAACCACACTGACTACATAAACTTGCTGATCTAGCGGAGTGTAGTAACCCAATTGCAATGACCCATCTACATGATGGAACGGCATGGAATGATCTTTTTCTGGATGGCCATCCTGTTCATGGGCCTCCGTGTAATGTCGGACCAAAAAATCAGCCAACGCCATTTTTTGAACGCCGGCGTTGTGCTCATAATAATGTTCTATTAACGCCGCAGCGCCCCACAGCTGTTGCAGGGACGTTTGGGTCAACAAAAACACAATTAAAAGCAAACGGGCTTTCATATTAATACAAAGATACGCAGAAACCAGCCCATCCCATATTAATATTCAAGCCCGTGAGTGTACTTATTTACAATCGATATTCTGCCAAGCACCTTTGTTTTCCACTTGGGTAAAACCGGCACTTTCCAGCAGTTGTTTGGCCGTTCCGGCGCGATTGCCACTTCTGCAAACCAAAACAACTTTTTGATCTTTTTTCAATTCGCCCATGCGCGACTCCAATTGATCCAAGGGAATATTCACGGTACAGTTGGCGTGACCATCATTCTCCCATTCTGCCACGGTACGCACATCTACGATGACAGTTTCCCCAGCCTTCGGCTGGGGCACCGTGGCTTGTTCATGCACAGAGGCCCCTTGAGAACCCGCTGCCGTTGCGTCGGCCACCTTTGTGGCACCACCACAAGAGGTCAAGAACAAGGCTACCATCGCCAACTTATTTGATTTATTCAATTTCATTTCTATATGCTTAGTGAGGCAAATGATCCCGGTACTTTCCATAAATCCAAGTACCCAACAGTGCACTTAAAAAAGTAACAATTACCACCGTGAATCCTGCACCCATTTGGGCAAACAAAGGCCCCGGACAGGCGCCTGTAATCGCCCAGCCCAATCCAAAAATCAATCCGCCATAAATTTGGCCTTTGTTGAATTCTTTGTCGTGAATTACGATGGTCTCACCCTCAAACGACTTCGCCTTGCGGGCCTTGATGATTTGTACCGATATCATACCCACCACCACCGCGGTGCCAATAACTCCATACATGTGAAAGCTCTCAAATCGGAACATTTCCTGTATGCGAAACCAACTGATGATCTCCGCCTTCACAAACACGATCCCGAAAATCGCTCCCACAACCAAGTATTTCAAATTGCTATACCAGGGCTTCACCACCGCTGATTCATTCACACAGGCCGTGCCTGTTTCTACCATTTGATCTGCATGTTTTGTCATAACTCAATTCATTATAAAGACAACAAAAACGGAATGCCGAACCATGTCATCAAGATTCCGCCCACCATAAAACAACAAGTAGCCACCAAGGAAGGCCATTGCAAATTACTTAAACCCATGATCGCGTGTCCGCTCGTGCAACCACCAGCCCAACGCGTTCCAAACCCTACCAAAAATCCGCCAACCACCGTAAATATGAGGCCGCGAACCGAGAGCAACGCATCCCAGCCAAATACATCCGAAGGAAGCATTCCAGCAAAATCAATCACCCCATGCTCCTGCAAATGGGCTTTGGTGGCGTCGGCGATGATGATATCATTGGGGTTCGACAAAAACTGGGTAGCCAAAAATCCGCCCAACAAGGTCCCTACAACGAAGTACAAATTCCAGGACTCCTTCTTCCAATCGTAATTGAAAAAAGGAATTTTCGAGGGAATACAAGCGGCACAAATGTGTCTGAGCGAACTTGAAATCCCAAACGTTTTATTGCCCAACAACAACAGGGCAGGCACCGTTAATCCGATAAAAACCCCAGCCACATACCATGGCCAGGGTTGAGAAATCCATTCCAACATCGTTATACTTTCTGCAATTTACTCTGACAAACAAAATCGGATTTAGGCACCTCTGTTTTGGCAATCGCGCCAAAGCCGCCCTCCACTTCTTTGAAATTGTGAATGCCGCGGGCTTTCAAAATGGAAGCCGCAATCATGCTGCGGTATCCACCCGCACAGTGCATGTAAAATGGTGCGTCATCTGCCAATTCAGCAAACCAATCATGGATGAAATCCAAGGGCTTGTTGTAAGCCTCGTCCACATGCTCGGCGCGATACTCGCTCTCTTTGCGCACATCAACCACCATAGACGCTCCCACTTTAACCTCAGAAGCAAACGCCTCGGCCGTGATGCGATTTACGGTGTCTACTTCTTTTCCGGCCGACATCCAAGCAGCAAATCCTCCACTCAAATGACCCAACAAATGATCAACCCCTACACGGGTTAATCTTGTCACGGTTTCCAACTCGCGACCCTCATCGGTAATCAACAAAATGGGGGTCTTTACATCCCCGATCACAGAACCCACCCAAGGGGCAAACTGTCCATCAATACCAATGTTGATGCTTCTAGGCACGAATCCCTTGGCAAAATCTGCGGGGTTTCGGGTATCCAACATCACCGCATCCATGGTTTCTGCAGCCGCCTCAAACTCCGACACACTCAATGCGCGCATCCCGTTGTTCAATACCACGTCAACAGACTCATATCCCTTTTTATTCATGGCCACATTCATGGGGAAATACGCTGGCGGAGGCAACAAACCATCCAACACCGCTTCAATGAATGCCTCCTTGCTCGGCTGGTTCAACGCGTAGTTCATTTCCTTTTGATGTCCCAAACTGTCCATGGTTTCCTTCATCATGTTTTTACCACAGGCACTGCCCGCGCCATGCGCAGGATATACCATTACCTCATTGGGCAACGGCATGATTTTATTCATCAGCGAATCAAACAGCATGCCCGCCAATTGCTCTTGGGTCATATCCGCCGCCTTCTGCGCCAAATCCGGTCTTCCAACATCGCCCAAAAACAAGGTGTCGCCACTGAACAAACTGTGGGGATTGCCCGCCGCGTCCTTCAGCAAATAGCAAGTACTCTCCATGGTATGTCCGGGCGTATGCAACACCTCAATGGTAATTCCACCTACTTGAAACACCTGGTTGTCTTCGGCCACGATGCATTCGAATTCGGGATTGGCGGTTGGACCGTAAACGATCGGCGCCCCCGTTTTCTTGCTCAAATCCAAATGTCCGCTCACAAAATCAGCGTGAAAATGGGTTTCAAAAATGTACTTCAATTTCACACCGTCCTTGGCCAAACGATCCAAGTAAGGCTGTACTTCACGCAGCGGATCAATAATCACCGCTTCACCTTGACTATGAATGTAGTAGGCACCTTGCGCCAAACACCCCGTGTAGATCTGCTCTATATTCATTATTCTGCTAATTTATTGATTATTTTTCGTTGTTGGCCCCGTCCGCACCAGTCCAATTCAGTTTCTCAGCGATGCTCGCATATTGCTTGATGCCACATGCACTCTCCGTCACGCAGGCATCCGTTGACTTTTTCACACCCGCACGGAAAAACAATTCGGTACCCGCCCTAGGCTTTGCCGAGTATTCCGTGATTTCCATCTCGTCTACCCGCAATCCTCCCTCATCAAAAATAGGGGTATACTCGCACTTGCAACCGCCAAACGGAGGACCATCGAAATCAAAGCGAGTATCAAACAGCAAGCCAGCCAATTCGCCATCGGGCGACAGCAACTTCCTCATTTGCTTCACATATTCACTGCGCATGTAGGGCTGAATCGCACAGAAAAAAGTCTGTTCGATGATCACGTCAAACTGACCTTGAAATTCAAAGAAATCGCCCAACACGATGTTGATGTTACCATTGCCCGCATATTTCTCCTGCAATTGTTTCACCAACGCCGGCGCGATATCAATCAATGTAATGTTCGTGAATCCCTGATCCAAAAGGTATTGCGCCTCGTAAGCATTTCCGCAACCGGGAATTAAAATCCGGGCCGACTTATCCTTCAACTGATCGATGTAGCGCACCAAAGCCGGAGCCGCCATGCCCAAATCCCAACCGGTTTTGCCCGCCTCATACTGATTGTTCCAGTAATTCTCGCCCAACTCCAAATCGCATTGAACCACGCAGCACGCTTCCATACCGCCCTTCACTTCTTCTGTGGTAATTTCTTGATTTTCTGACATTTTTTTCGTATATTATAGTTTTATTCCAGACCCATATCAACCCTTTTTGGCCTGTTTTTGTGCCGCTTTAATGGGTTTGAATGGACCATATTTATGTTGTTCTTCACTGAAGGCGTCGGCAAATGGACCGAAGGGATGATCAAAATTTTTCTCTTCGATTTTGGGCCAATCCTTACTCAAATCCTTGGATGGGCGTGGCATAGAATTCACGTAAGCCGCAATGTCCCAGGCCTCTTCATCGCTCAATTGTGGTGCCTTGTAACTCGCACCCAAAGGCATGTTGGCTTTGATGTAACCGGCAAAGCGCGACAATCGATACAATCCCGCCCCATGGTTATAGGAATGATCGCCCCACAACGGCGGATACTGATAAGCCACTTTGTCGGCATTCAACATCCCAGACCCGTCCGCTTGATGACAGCTCACGCATTTGGCGGCATACAAAACCTTGCCTTTGGCAGGATCAGCGGCACGATCGAGCAAGGCCACCTCATAAATTCCAGACCCTTTGGCTTTATCGCCCTTTTTCACATTGCTGCCTACATAGTTGATATAGGCCACAATGGCTTCCATTTCCCTGCTGCCCACTTTGGGCGCCGTACCATTCAGTGATCGCTCGAAACAATCAGCCACACGCTTGTAGATGTCTTCGATGGCTCCGCTCCTACCGCGGTACTTGGGATAGGTACTGGCCACCGAACCGTAGTTGTTTCCGTAAGGTTGGGTGCCCGCATTCAAGTGGCAGTTCTGACAGTTCATCCCGTTGGTGAGATGCGCCACGCTGCCTTTGGGACCTAAATATTTGGCGGTGTTCACAATCAGGTCTTTTCCATATTCCAATTGCGCCTTGGCCGATGCGGGGGCTTGCGTCAAATCGGCCGCCGTCCACAAGTCATTCGATTCATCCAATGGCGGGTGATTCACGGGCGCTGCGCTATCGATCAAAGCGCGATTGAGTTCTCCTGCCTCAGCGTCCTCTCGGGCCATATCGTCGCCCACAAAAATCAACAGCACCATCACAACCACCACGGCCAAAATGCCGCCAACACCCCACAACAGGGCATTCACCTGTTTGATGAGTTTGTTGATGTCTTTATCTGAATTAACGTCCATTGCTACGTGAAGTTAAAACAATTCTTTCACAATAATGTAGGTCCCCATCACCAACACGAACCAACCAAAGGCGGGCTTGAGTTTTTCTCCCGGGATTCGCTTCGATAGCCAACTACCCAACAGAATACCCACCACGGCAATGCTGCTAAATGTGGCCAAAAACGACCAATCAATCACCTCGTTGCCCCGCATATCACCCACAAAACCAATCAATGATTTCGCCGCTATGATCATCAGCGATGTGCCTACGGCCTGCTTCATGGGCAACTTCGCAAGCAACACCAACGCTGGAATAATCAAGAATCCACCGCCAGCACCCACCAATCCTGTAACCACACCCACAATGGCCCCTTCAGCCAAAATGAGCGGATAATTGAATTGCGGCTCAACATCCGCAGACACGCCGGAAGCCACCGCGGATTTGTTGCTGGGTTTGATCATGCTATACGCCGCCATCACCATAATAATGGCAAACAACACCATCAATCCCACCGCCTTGGTCATGACAAAGGCAGCCCCACCACTGGGATCCTGACCCAGGGTGAAAATGGGATCTGGTATTCTGGGCACCAAATAACTGCGGGTAAGAAATACGCTGATGATACTGGGAATACCAAAAACTACGGCCGTGCGCCAATGTATGTTTCCAAGTTTTACGTGACTAACAGAACCCACCAATGAGGTCAACCCCACTATAAACAAGGAATACGCGGTAGCCAAAACAGCATCAACCTGAAACAAATACACCAAAATGGGCACCGTCAAAATGGAACCACCCCCACCTATCAATCCCAGGGATAGACCCATCAAAATCGCACCGATATACCCCAAAAGTTCCATGATTTCTCTTATTTAAAACACAAATTTCTGACATTTGTCATGATTTTACTGTGACTAAAATCACGCTGCTCACACAAATTCGTAATCGTATCCTTCCAACTGCGACAGCAATGTAATGGGCTTATCCGTGCAGTGAATTCTGCCTTCCACCTTGGGCGATACCGGGGAGAATTTTTTCAGATACTCCCGCATAATATCATGCAAATTGATGCCCAACAACTTCGGATTTTGCACTTTTTCAATCCGGCACAAGGTATCCACCGGATCACCCTCTCGATCGCAGGCGATGATCGAATACAATTTCTGTGGCTCCGATTTCTTGCCTTTGATCTTTACCCAATTGATGCGCTCTCCCTTGGGTTTGTCGGCGGTAAAATTGACTTCCATGCCCTTGAACCGCACCACCCAGCCTCCAAATCGCTTGGTAGGATCCTTGGCAAACACGTTTTCCAACTCCTTTTCTAGCCACTGCCTCAATTGCGCACCCGTCACCTGCGCCCATTTTGCTTCAGAGTTCACCGGCAACATGCTCCATAGATAATCGTTGGTGATGGTGGCGAGTCCGGATTTGGCATCGGGGACCAGGGGTGGACAGAATCTAAAACCGTTCGACAAAGCAATGTCCGGCTTCAACTTCCACATCAACGCATCGGTGATGAGGTTATCCATGGGGTTTTCCATCACGTAATAGCGCACCAATGTGGTTTTCGACGTACCAATCACCGTCTCCAATTCTTTGCGATAAGGCGCTTTGGCGGTTTCCACAAGCGAGAGCATTTCTGGGTCTGGCTTATAGATTTCTGGATCAACATCCATGAGGTTGTAGTGGTGTTCCTTTACGATGCCATTTTCTACAACGATATCGAGTTTCGCCACAAAGGAACCAAACGCGCCAGGCTCAGTCACCTTGGCGTATTTCCCTTCGATGGGTTTTCTCACGCGCTCATGGGTATCCGCTCCCAGAATGTAATCCACCCCCTCTACATAGGGTTTGTTGGCCAGATCTACCTGTTGCGCCAATCCCATGTGGGTAACCATAAACACCATGGCACACTGTTCATAGTCGCGCAGTATTTTCACATATTTGGCCGCATTCACCGATGGATCCGTAAAGTGTATTCCACTGCTGTAGGCCGGACTTTGTCGTTTCGGCGTCAGCGGATCATTGTACCCAATGAATCCAATTTTAATTCCGGCCACGCGGGTGGTCCAATAGGGCGGAAAGATCATATCCCCTTTCAGCTCATCTTGGGTATCATGAAACATGTTGGCACAAATTTTCGCCCCGTTGTAGGCCCCCAAATCGCGCAGCATCATTTCTTTGCCATACACCACCTCCCAGTTTCCAGGTAGCATGAGATCATACCCAATGTTATTCATCAGCGGCACGATGGCTTTGCCTTCGGATAAGGCGGCTACGCCGCCACCTTGGAAACAATCTCCACCGTCGATCACCAACGTATTCAGCGGATTTTCCGCTTTGAGGGTTTGTATCATGGTTTTCAACGAGGCCATGCCCCCACGTTTTTTGTAAACGGGCTTGCCGTTTTCCAGGAAAAATTCATCGTGGATGTCGAGCTGAGCATGAATATCCGAGGTATGCAACAGGGTAAAATGCTGGGCTTTCCCGGATTTTACGGTCGTCGATTTTTTGATATCTGACAGCGCATGGGGATCTTGTGTGACTCCTGAGGCAACCTTGGTGCCGAAGGCCAAGCCGAGGCCAAGGGCCGAGGCTTGCTTGAGGAATGAGCGTCGGTCACCCGACTTTTCCGTTTCATTGCAACCGCAACTGCAGTTACTTACGTGGTAAATTTCATCCATAGGCTTTTCCCGAAGGTTAAAAATGATAGTTCAATATTAGGTTTAAATGAACAAGATTCACTTTGTTAATTTCATATTTTGGTAAATCGTACGTGGTGTTGATGGCGTCTTTCATCACAACCAGAAATTGCAAATCCAAACCCTTCCAAAAACCGCCAAATGCATATCGCACATCAACATTTGCCTGCTGATACGCCGGAAACCCATATTTGTTCAGCGCGTAATTTTTGACATCGGGCAAGTAAAACCTGCCATAACTCAAATCCACCGCCAAGCCCTTTATCGAAGCAAATGGCTTACTCAACACCAAGTTCGCAGCATGCACGTCACCATATCCCTCATTGCGCTCCCTCGGCATGAAAGTATAAAACGGATCGCGCCCCCATTCTCTCGGCATAAGATACCGTCCTGCTGCGGTAATGCGTGTGTAATTCACCGTCCATTTCCAACCCTTAAGCATCTGAATCCCTAGCCGTCCACCAAAAGCATTCGACCTTCCCCCCTGCGTAAAATAGGATTTCGACGCCTCTCCATTGCCACCTTCCTTTAATGCGCGTTGACTGATCCATTGTACCCCATAAAACAGTTTTGTATGACCCACGCTCGCTTTGCCATCCCATTGAACCAAACGCGTTTCAAAAATATTTGTCACCCGCTGCTCCCAGAGTTTCAACTTCCCAATACGCCAATCCTTTTCCAATCCAACATACAGGATCACCGATTCAGGCAAATTCCCCTTGAAATTCGACTTACTGCCATCCGCATTCACGCCCACGCCATACAGCCCCATCGATTCTCCCACAGTATACCACCGCACCGTGCTTCTGGGCGATACGCGATTGATCAATCCCGCATTCAGAACCATTTTCTTTTGGGCTTGATACTCGAACAGCGCCCCCTGAACCAAGGTGGGACGCATCCTACCATCCTGAGGGTTGATAAACGGGGATCGAATGTGTTGCTTGCCCAGCTTCATGGACCAAGTTTTCCTGCTATACTTCAAATTCAAATCCTCCAATCGGTCTAGTTCCCGTTTGTTGGCCGGATCCGTAACATTAAACAATCCCAACTCATACCGATTGGGCTGGTTCGATAGCGGATCAATGTTGGTAAGATTGCTGGATGCCAAATGATAGATCGCGTAACCGCTAATGCCGGCTTGCCAACCGCGCCAAATTCCCGTTTCATAGCCAATCCCAATGCCCACTGCATTGGCGTGGTAATCGGTTAATCCCGCGTTGTTGTCCGTATACATGGAATATCCACGGGCATGACCAAAAAACTGACCCTGTTGTAAAAATGATTGCAGCGTGCGTGGTGGAGCTACCGTTTTTAACAAACTGTCTTTTCTTTCCCGCTCCGAATAATGCACAAAGGGCTGATCTTGGGCTTTCGCCAACGCGGCCATACCTAAAAAAACTACGAGTAACGCCTGCTGTACCGAGGCCGGGTGAAAAATCCCTACCGACCTATTGAATTCTTTGTGTAACCAAGCAAGACGCAACCGTCGAAAACTCTGCATTCTACAAAAATCACCAATCCCCCTCACTCAGTCTGTGACACAAGTCACAACCCAAACAAGCGCTCGGCGTTTTCGGTGGTGATTTCGGCGACTTCTCTCAGCGTCAGACCCTTCACATCGGCGAGTTTTTCAGCCACCAATCGTGTGTACGCCGGCTCATTCCGCTTTCCCCTGTGTGGCACGGGCGGCAAATAGGGACTGTCTGTCTCCAAAATGATGTGTTTCATGTCGATTTGCTGCAACACCTCCGGCAACCCTGCATTTTTGAAGGTCAACACCCCGCCGATGCCCAACAAAAACCCATCGAGTTTGATAATCTCTTGGGCTAGCTCTAGGCTTTCCGAAAAACAATGAAATACCCCACGAAGTCCCCTGCCCTTGTAATCCTTCAAAATTTCAATGATGCGGTGCGTGGCATTGCGCGAATGGATGGCCACCGGCAACCCTTTTTCCAAGGCAAACTCCACCTGCATCACAAAGGCCTTCTCCTGGATGTCTTGTGTGCTTTTATCCCAGTATAAATCAATCCCAATTTCACCTACCGCGCAGTATGTATGGGTATCAAAAAACGAGAACAGCTGGGCGATTTCGGATTCGAAGTCGGGTTTCACATCGCAAGGGTGCAAACCCATCATTGGATAACAAACCGTTGGATGTTTAGACACCAAATCGTGCATGCCCGGTACCGTTTGCAAGTCTACGTTGGGAAGTAAAATGCGGTCCACACCCATGCGTTTGGCTTGGGCAAACACTTGTTCTCTATCGGCATCAAATTGCTCACTGTAAAGGTGGCAATGGGTATCTATCAATCTCATGTTATTGGGAAAATTCGCGTTAAATCAACGCCAGGTTAATGGTTGTTTTGACAAAAATGCATCAATGCCCTTTTTACAGTCTTCACTCGCTCTGGCCAATGCATTTTGCTTGGCCGCATAGTCCAACGCTTGTTCTCGATTCATCGCAGGGATCGCACGCAGCATTTCTTTGACTTTGGCCACCGCCTGAGACGATGTTGTTTCGCAAATCTGATGGGCCAACCCCAACACAAAATCCGCGATTTCACCCTCAGCTACCACGTGTTGAACCAATTGCAGGGATTGGGCCTCTTGGGCATTGAAAATGCGGCCCGACAACAAAATATCTGTCATCACTGCGCCACTGACTTTTTCGCGCAAGTAGACCATCACCAAGGCTGGAATGAACCCGATTTTTACCTCGGTGTAGCCAAAAGTGGCGGCAGGGGTGGCTATACAACAATCGGCGAATGTGGCAAGGCCACAACCGCCAGCCAACGCAGGGCCTTCTACTTGGGAAATGATGTATTTGGGACTCAAATAAATCGCATCAAACAACGCGCGCAATCGCTGTGAATCCGCTTCGTTTTCTTCGAGGGTATTGTTACGGAGCTGTGTCAAATACCCCAAATCGGCACCTGCACAAAAGGCTTTTTCAGCCGAACGAATGATCACCACCCGAATTGAATCGTTGGCATTAAACGCCACCATCGCTTGGTGCATTTGGTCCACCAATTCGGCACTCAACGCATTGCGTTTCTCAGGACGATTCAGGATCAGATGGGCGATGTCACCATCTACCTCCGTGCGCAACAAATCACTCATACTACAAAGGTAGTTGGTTTACCCATTCCACCTCACGCACGCCATTTTGTTCGGCATAGTTTTGCAATTTTTGCCAAACGAATTTTTTTGTTCTTGAATTTCGCCAATGTCCAACCAAGGTCATACGGTGGCCCACCTTCTTCACCAAAATGATTTGATTTCCGTTGGTAATGGAGAAAGACTCGTTCGACCGATGTCGGGCGCTGCGATGCCATTCCAAATGGACGCACAACGCCACGAATGAGAGCGTCATGAAAACCAGACACCGTTTGGCCTTGTGTGAACTTGTGGTTTTGGAATACACAGAAAAGCCATCGCCCAGCCAAACGTGCACAATCCAATTACAGAAAGCCCATACCAAGCCAAACAGCAAGATCAAATCCATCGCATCCATGAGGAGCGACAACAATTGCGGCAGTGGGAGCGATTGCAACGACGACAAAATTCGCAAGAGTGCATCCAAACCCACATCGAAAAGGCGATAGAGCCCATCGCCCAATAGGGGAATCCAACCCACCGACAAACAGGCCAACGTGAGATAAACGCTCATCGAAAAGAGGGGTAATAACAGCAAATTCCCCACCAAAAACCAGGTTGGGAACGACTGAAATTGCCACAGCAACAACGGCAAAGTAAACAGCGTGGCAGACAAGGTCAAACTACTGCTTTCAGCCAACCACCGTCCCATTTTGGGTAGGGCAGGAAGATTGTTGACGATTTGGGGATGCAACCATCCGATGCCGAAAACCGCCAAATAACTCAGTTGAAACCCGAGCTGTTCTACACAAGGGGGATCCAGTAAAAATTGTAAATAGGCCGAACCCGCAAGCACGTGTAGGAGCGATTGTCGTCGGCCCACCGCATATTTCCCCAACCACATCCAGGTTGCACTGATCATGGCCCTAACCACAGCAGCGCCACTGCCGGTCAAGAAGGTATAGGCCCAGCCCGCGGCAAGCAAAACCAGTAGCGAAGCAATGCCAGGACTGCCGCGGGCCCCAAAACCCGAGAACACCCAAAACAACGCTCCCATAATCAGGGCCACGTGCATACCAGACACCGCCAGCACATGTAACAACCCGGCCGCACCAAACTGGGCTTCCATGGATGGATCCAACCCCGATTTGTCGCCCAACAACATGGCGTATACCAAGCCGGCGTGTTGCTTTCGCAACCGCCGGCGAAATTCATCGTGTAGCCAAACCAAACAGGCCGACCTACAACGATACACCCAAGAAATTTGTGCGGAAGAACCCGGAACCCAATGCCATCGTGCGGATTTGCGTATGTATCCACTGATACCTACAGACCGCATTATCTGTCGCCAATTGGATTCTCCGGGCACCTCAGGCAGTGAATATTCAGCGAGTTGATCCGCGGCCACCCAATAGCGCCCCAGTGCCGGAGGCACTGGGGCATTCCCACGAATCACCACCCGCAAATCCGCTTCGCAAGGCACAACAACCCCACCCAATTCCCGCATACCCAAACAGTGAACCGTCCCCTTGATGCCATTGGCCCCCAACATCCACGAATCACGCACCTCCAACAAGGCATAAACAGTCTGGCCATCTGCCAACCGATCTCCCGACCGGCTGAAAATAGTTCCTTGCTGCGTTTTCTCAACCCAAAACACCCCTAAACCTACATGAAACAAACCCAGCCAAAAGACTTTCCCGGCGCGCCATACACCCCAAAAATAACCCAGTACCCAAATGCCCGATCCCCCTAAAATTACCGCATCCAGCCCCGGAACAACCCCAAAGGTTTTTGTGACTACATAACCCAGCAACAACCCCAACAAGGGCAATAAAAATGGATATTTCTGAATTTGATTCTGCATGTTGGGGCCCTGCCCCAATGCCACCTAGGAAGCAAACATGCGCTTTAACATTCTCAGCATGTCGCTCGCCGATTCATCCCGCCTACGCCATTGTCTCTCTTCGTACCACTGATCGTAAACATCCAACCGCCCCGACGCATTGGGTGCATCTATAAATTGCTGGATGAACATACCCATTTTCTGCATGTCCCCCCCAAAGAGAATGTTGGCAAATTCAAACCGTCGACTCAAGGGCATTTCGGCAATCACCCCATCCACGGTTTTTCCCGATTGCGAAACCGCCTTTGGCGTTTCAACCACCGGAACCACCTCCACCACGGGTGGCACTTCAACAACGGGTGCAACTTCAACTACTGGCGTCTCAACCACAGGGGCGGTTTCTATCACCGGCGCAACCTCTACCACCGGTGCAACTTCAACCACATGTGGCGCTTCAACAACGGGTATAACCTCTTCTACAGCCGGAATAAAGGCCGGAACCACTTCCACCACCGGCACAGGAGTTGCCGCCACCTCAACATGAGGAGTATCTGGTGCAGGAATCTCTACCACCGGAATCTCCAAAACAGGCACTGCAGGCACTGGAATTTCAGCAACCGGAACCGCCGCGGGGATCGCCTCGGGGACCACTTCAGGAACCGCCACGGGAGTGGGTTCTGCGATCAAATCCTCGTCACTCAACGACAGCAATTCTATATCGCTCTCCAAATACAACTGAGCGGCTAGGCCCTTGAGCTGCATCAAAATGTCTGAATCAAGCGATTGTGTTTGGCGATTTGCCAATTCGTGCTGTATACTTGCTATGTTGTTCAGCACCGCGCGCAGAGAACTGTTGTTGGATTCCATTGTCACGTGCAATTTACAACACCCACCGAAATTTCATCATGAGAGAATTTACACTTATCCACGGTTGCATGTTTGCAGGTAAAACCACCAAACTCATCGGACTGTATAACGAAAGCCCCTTCCTCAACGATGAAAAACTCGCTGTAAAACCCCTGCTCGACCAACGATATCAAGCCAGTAAAATCAACAGTCACGGTGGCCTTCAAATGCTGGCTCACCGCATTTCAAAAGCGGAAGAAATCTACCCCTTGCTCACCGAAACCACCCGTGAAGTTTACATCGACGAGGTTCAATTCATGGGCCCCTATGTGATTGAAGTGATTGGCGAAATCATGATGAATAACGTGCACGTCATCGCTGCTGGACTCGACAAAGACTACATGGCACGAGATTTCGGCCCCATGGCTGCGCTCAAAAAATTGGCCACCCAACGGATCGAAGTAAAAGCGCAATGTCATATCTGTAAAAAACCCGCCAACTTCACCTACCGTGAGCCCGGCACCACAGACTTGGTCGTTGTAGGTCACTCCAATATCTACCAAGCCCGATGCGAGGAACATTGGCTGCAAGGCATGGAAGGCCGTCTGGAAATATCCACAACCGCTTAATCCATTATCACATCAATCTCAATGACCAACCCAGCTCCAAAATCGCGGCTCCGACTCACAGCCCTTTTCAAAGAATTTTTCCAAAGTCAACAATCTGCCGGCATCCTACTTGTACTAGCCACAGTAGCCTCATTGCTCATCGCCAACTCCTCAGCCGGACCTTCATACATCGCATTCTGGTCCCAAAAAATCGGATTGCCCAGCCATCAGTTTCACCTTGAGCACACCATCACCGAATGGATCAACGATGCCCTGATGACCGTCTTTTTCCTGCTGGTTGGACTGGAAATTGAACGTGAATTATACATCGGCGAACTGTCGGATCGCAAACGAGCATTGCTCCCCATGATGGGGGCGCTGGGTGGCATGCTGGTGCCTGCATTCATCTATTTCCTTTTCAATTTCAATCACCCCCAAACCCTTTCGGGCGCAGGAATCCCTACAGCCACCGACATTGCTTTCGCCATTGCCATCATGGGATTATTGGGCGATCGCGTTCCGGCTGCATTGAAAGTATTTTTAACCGCCTTGGCGATCATCGACGACCTCGGGGCGATTGTAGTCATTGCCCTATTCTATGGCGGCGGTTTCAACTTTTTATATCTCGGCTTAAGCGCCCTCATCGGCATCCTACTCTACATTCTCAACAAAAGAGAAAATGAAAACGGCTGGTTGTTCCTATTTCTGGGCGTTTCCCTTTGGTTCTGTATGTTACATAGCGGCGTTCACGCCACCCTGTCCGGGGTGATTCTCGCTTTCGCGCTGCCCTTCAAATCGGGAAAGCCTCACACACTCAGCTATCGGGTAGAACACAAAATACAATGGCCCGTCACCTACCTCATTTTACCCCTTTTCGCCCTCGCCAATACAGCCATTGCCATTCCGTCCGATACCTCAGCCATCGCCACCCACCCCGCTAGCTTGGGCATCTTTTTCGGCTTGGTACTGGGTAAACCCTTAGGTATCGTTTTCGCCAGTTTGATTGCCGTAAAATTGGGTATCGCCAGCTTATCTCAAAGTATCAACCTTAGAAAATTACTCGGCGCTGGAATCTTGGGGGGCATTGGCTTCACGATGGCCATTTTTGTCGACAACTTGGCCTTCACGGATCCTACCCTCATCGACCTCGGAAAAGTAAGTATTTTAATCGCCTCTACTACCTGTGCGATGGTGGGCTACAGCCTTTTGAAGTTTGGAAAATAATTATTCCAAATAATTCTACTCAATCTTCTATGTTGGCAATTTTTACCAACTTGGGCAAATTCAATATTTCGATCTTTTTGCCTTCCAATGCCACTACCCCCTCGTGTTTTAGATCGCTTAGCAAACGGATGGCCGTCTCAGTGGCCGTTCCCACCAAATTCGCCAAATCTTCTCTGCTAATTTTCAGATCGATGGTTTTCCCATCGGCCTCAAAACCATACGTTTCCTTGATAAACAGCAAGGCTTCCGCCAATCGCTCACGCACCGGTTTTTGGGCAAAGTGAGTGATACTCACTTCGGCTTTGCGCAAATCATCGCTCAGCAACTTCATGATTTCCATGGATAGCACGCCATCCTTTTGCAATACCGCCATGAACAATTCTTTGGGAATAAAACAAATGCCTGCCTCCTCTAAAACCACCGCCGATGCACTGTATTTGTCGCCACTCAACAACGCCCGATACCCCATCAAATCTCCCGGTTTAATTAAGCGTAAAATCTGCTCTTTGCCATCCTCTCCCAACTTAACCAATTTGATTTTCCCTCGATTTACACAGTAAATACCCAAAGGGCGGGATCCCTCATGAAAAATAATCTGCCCTTTTTTATACGGCGTACAGATTTTCTCCTCGTTGATCTGCTCCATCGTATCATTTTCCACCTTACAGAAAACTGAAGTAAACCGCTTTTTACAATTGGCACAATCAATAGCATCATGATGAAACGACATAGGCTTTTTCTTTAGAGTTCTCCCCCCAAATGTATTGAAAATTCCCATAAAAAAAACATGCTACTTTGAATGACAACAACTTCCGTGATGAGCATTGATTTGAACCTTGGGCGATAAAAACGGAATGCCCAAATTCATCCCCCTGAGTATAAAAATTAACGCCATCACCAACAACCACCAAGGCAACCACTTAGACCAAGTTTTACGAACCGCCTGTGTAATTTTATTACCCAACAATCCCAATACGAAAAGACTGGGAATCGTACCCAATCCAAACCCCGTCATCAACAAAACACTGCCCTGGGTAGTCCCTTGTCCAACCGCAGCCATCATCGCCCCGTATACCAAACCGCAAGGCAACAACCCATTGGCCATTCCCGCAATAGCACGCCATCCCAGATGACGGCCCTTCATGGCGGTGGAAAACAACGTCAACACGACATTTTTGAAGCCATTTCCCCTAGCCGCAACGGAACCTTGTTCCGATATACCCCAGCGCTGATAGGCCCACATCGACAAGAAAACCAAACCGATGCCTATACTAAACTCAGATTGAAATGTTCGAAAGTCAACCACCTGGAATAGTATCCCGGCAATCAACCCCAACAAAGCGTAAGTCAGGGTTCTACCCACATGGTAAACCACGGTCCCCAACCAACCCGAAGGCATCATGAGCACCAGTGGCCCGCACATGCCGATGCAGTGCAGACTGCCCGCCATGCCCAACATCAATCCAGCGATCAACGAACCCTCCATGGACTATTTATCGAAATTCAATTCCGCATAATAGCGGTCGGTAGCGGTTTGCCAATGAATTTTAAAAACATAGGTTCCTTGGCTCAAACCCGACAGTGGCAACTGCCAACGACCAGCGGTGGTTTCATGCAATTCCATCTTCTGATCCCTCGCTTTGTCGGCCGCGCAATAAGCGAGCAACGTTCCTTTTACTGCCTTGCCCTCGCTGCCTGCAATGGTTAAAAAGTTCTGACCCGCCTCGGTTTCAACCTTGGGAACCAACCCGGCGGCAATCGCCTTTCGTGAAGCATCAATTTGGTCTTGAAACTTCAATTCCTGCTGATAGTAATCATCCACCACCAAATCCAATTTTTGCGCTTTACTCTGAAATACCAAATACAACATACCACATACAAACAGGGCGTACACCAGTACGATGCCTTTGCCCCAATTCCAATTCAACCATTGTTTCATATCTCTCATTATTTTGCTACGGGGGCCAAAAAAACTGTTTTTTCAGACTGCAGCAGGCGGTCCCCTACATATAAACCCAACTGCATTTTCTGTTGTCGCTCCTTCACATCTGCCTGTTTCATCACGATGTACCCGGTAAGTCTAACCATACCTTCTTTGGGCAATTGGATGAACGTATCGGCATTCCCAACCCATTCAATGTGGGCATCGGCACCCATAACGCGCACATGCAACTGTTTGTAATCGTTGTGACTTTTGTTCAAAAACATCACATTATACAGGTTGGTTACCTCGCCATTCTCCCGCTCTTGATACAGCAGACCGGCCACTTTTCTTACCTCCATGTCTACCGAACTCCGTGAAATCAGAATCACCAACCAACCGGCCAACAATACCAACAATACCGCGATATACGCTTTGAGCCTAGGGGTAACGGTAAACGGCTTGCCATCGGCGATGGTCGCTTCTGAGGCATATCGAACCAACCCACGGGGTTTGCCCATTTTGTCCATCATAAAATCACAAGCATCGATGCAAGCGGTGCAATTGGTACAATCGAGCTGCGTTCCATTGCGGATGTCGATGCCAGTTGGACAAACATGCACGCACAAATTGCAATCCACACAATCTCCGCCTTTTCTCTCGATACCCTTGCGATTTTTTTCTCGGGGTTCCCCGCGAACATAATCATAGGCCACAACCACAGAATGTCTGTCGAGCAGCACCCCTTGCAACCGTCCGTAAGGACAAACCACCGTACACACTTGCTCACGAAACCGCAGATACACCATGAAAAACACAAACGAAAACACCAACATCCCCAAAAACCCCTTCAAGTGCATTCCCCAGGGATCGGAGATGATGGTTTTGAGCTCATCCATGCCAATGATATACGCCAAGAACGTATTGCCGATGAGAAAGGAAACGAGGTAAAAAACCACCCATTTGCTCACGCGTTTGCGAATTTTCTCAGCATTCCAGGGCTGGCGTTTTAGCGCTTGTTGTTTGGGGGCATCGCCATCGATCCAATATTCAATTTTCCGGAATACCATCTCCATGAACACCGTTTGTGGACAGGCCCAGCCACAGAACAAGCGACCGAATGCCACCGTAAAGACAATGATAAACACCACAAACAGGATCATGGTGATGCCAAAGAGATAGAAATCTTGGCTCCAGAAAACGAAGCCAAACACCACAAACTTTCGCTCAATGATGTTCAGCAGTAAAAATGGCTCGCCTTTGTATTTGATAAAAGGCAATCCAAAAAACAACAGCAGGTATAAATAGCTCAAGAGGGTTCTTGCGCTATAGAATCTTCCCCGGGGTTTGTAGGCAAACACCCATTTGCGTTTGCCTTGTTCATCGATGGTGGCCGACCGGTCTCGAAACGAGTCGTGTTCGTCAGGAACTTCCATGGTTATTGAAGCTTGCTCACGGTAACAGAACCCGCAGCGGCGGTATCGGCCGGAGCGGCTTGATCGTCTTTGTATTCAGTACCTTGAGGCGCTCTGGGATTGGGCGGATTACTGCCTTGGAGCGACTTCACAAAGGTAGCCACCGCGGCAATTTGCTTGGGCGACAGGGTTTGTGACCACGAAATCATCCCTTTCTCTTGCACCCCATTTTTAATGGTTTTGAAGATGTCTTTGATGTTGCCACCATGAATCCAATACACATCGGTCAGGTTGGGTCCGATGGATGCCCCTTGGGCTTGTTCACCGTGACAGCTTTTGCAATTTTGGGCAAAGATGCCTTTTCCTTCTTCGATGAGGGCGGGATCGGCTTTGTATTCGATGGTATTTTCATCCACTTTGTTGGCCATGGTTGCCATCACAGTGGCCAGGTCTTTTTCGGCTTGCACGGTGGCGATGTTCAACTCTTCCACTTGCAGGGGTGCGGAGCCCGAAAAATGGTAACGGTAAATGTAGACACCGGCAAACAGAATGGTAAAATAGAAACCATACAACCACCAGGGCGGAAGGGCGTTGTCGAGTTCTTTGATGCCGTCATAATCATGATCTAATTGCACATCTTTTTCATGATCGATATCCACCGATTTATTGAAACGATCCCACCAGGCATTGGTTTTGGCCACGGCGATAGCCGCTGATTTTTCCTTGGCGGGCACCAACAGGGTTTTCAACCAGTAGGCGAAGTATGCAATCACCAGCAATTCGAAGAAAATGACCGCAAGAATGAGAAAATTCAATCGATCTCCGGTGATTGTCCAATCGATGGGTTGAGGCGCAGCCGCAGTGGCGGCGTCAGCCGCCGCTGCGGCTGCCTCTTGGGCCCAGGCCATGCCTGGCATTCCCAGTGCCAAAAACAGCACTACAACACTTTTTACAATCGGCACTACATAGCTGGGCAGTGCATTGGGGTCCGCCAATGGAGCTTTAGTGGAAGGGGTTGATTTTTCCGCCAAATCCAAAACACCCCCATTTTTGGTCTTAAGGATGGCAATGCGCATGAGCAAAGACCCCATCACCAAGGCCACTACCGCCAAGGCTACCGCAGTCAATGCCAACACCCATGGCACCATTTCAACCCCCGTCATCATCTGGGAGGTGGGGGCAGCAGCCGCTGTCGCGGCTGCCCCGGCTGCATCCGCAGCCGGAGCGGCTCCCGCCGCTTGCCCCCACACAGGAGATATTCCCAACACCGCCAAACCAGACAGTGCCATTACCTTATTCAAAAAATTAACATTCTTTTTCATCGCCTAAAGGAATTTGTTTCGCTTGATTGATATATTGTTTACTGGCCTTCATCGCGTACACCAACACCACCGCAAAAATTGCTGTGAAGATGAACAAGGATACCATCGGAAAAATCCGCACATCCTGTATCGATTTGAGATAGTTGATGAATTTCATTTCTCTTTTTCTGTTATTAAAAAACCATTAATGGATTGGCTTGGCATCCGCTGAAACCGTTTTAATGTCGGTACCAATGCGCTGCAAGTAAGCAATCAACGCCACCATCTTGGTGTAGGTTAGATCCTTTACCCCCTCAAACTCCATGATCTGCCTGATTTCTTTTTCTTTCGTCAAATCAGCCGCAATGGCCTTAGCCTGTACATCCAAATCACTGTTGGCCCGGTTGTGATAACCACTCTCATAAGGCACACCCAAGATTTGCATTCCCTTAATCATCTTCGGTGTGCGCATGATATCGATACCCGTTGTCAACAACCAAGTATACCTCGGCATAATGCTCTTCGGACTTGTACTTGTAGGCTGATACATGTGATTGAAATGCCATGAATTGGGATATTTCCCACCCACGCGGGCCAAATCCGGACCGGTGCGCTTACTTCCCCACTGGAAAGGGTGGTCGTAAACAAATTCACCCGCTTTGGAATACTCGCCGTAACGAACTACCTCGTCGCGGAATGGCCTTACCATCTGGGAGTGACAAGTGTAACAACCCTCTGAAATATAGATGTCACGACCATGCAATTCTAACGGGGTGTAGGGTTTCACCGCCGAGATGGTGGGAATGTTCTCCTTCACCAAGAATGTAGGTATCATTTCAATGGCTCCCCCAATGGCCACCATCACCAAACTCCAAAACAACATTTGCAAAGGCTTGCGCTCAATGAAACGATGCCAATGCTCGCCCTTGTGCGCCTCTACCTTGACCAAAGCAGGCGCCTCGGCCTCCTCGTTCTCCTGGAAATTTCCCCTGGCCACGGTCTTCCAGATATTAACCACCATCAAAATGGCTCCCGTCAAGTACAACAAACCACCCAAACTGCGCAACATGTACATCGGTGCAATCATGTTCACCGTATCCAAGAAACTATACTGCAGCTGTCCCTCCGGAGTAAAGGTCTTCCAGTTCAACGCTTGAGTAAATCCAGCCCAATACATCGGCACCGCATAAAACACAATCCCCAGAGTACCCAACCAAAAGTGTGCATTCGCCAAGGATTTGCTATACAATTCCGTGCGCCACAAGCGTGGGATCAACCAATACAATACCGCAAACGTCAAGAAACCATTCCATCCCAAAGCCCCCACGTGGACGTGAGCGATGGTCCAGTCGCTGAAGTGCGAAATCGCATTTACATTCTTCAAACTCAACATCGGACCCTCAAAAGTGGCCATACCGTAAGCCGTGATTGCCACCACCATGAATTTCAACACCGCATCCTCACGAACCCGATCCCAGGCGCCACGCAATGTCAACAAACCATTGATCATACCACCCCAACTCGGCGCAATCAACATCACTGAAAATACCACACCCAAACTCTGAGCCCAGTCAGGCAAAGCAGTGTACAACAAATGGTGAGGACCCGCCCAGATATAAATGAAAATCAGGGCCCAGAAGTGGATGATCGACAACCGATAAGAATACACCGGACGATTTGCCGCCTTGGGCAAGAAATAGTACATCAAACCCAAATAGGGCGTGGTTAAAAAGAACGCCACCGCATTGTGACCATACCACCACTGTACCAACGCATCCTGAACGCCGGCATACCAACTGTAGCTCTTCATGAACTCAATGGGCAATTCGATGCTGTTTACGATGTGCAACATCGCCACAGTCACCCATGTCGCGATGTAAAACCAAATGGCCACATAAAGGTGTCCCTCCCTGCGCTTCAAGATGGTTCCGAACATGTTCACACCAAACACCACCCAAATCAAGGTAATGGCGATATCCAAAGGCCACTCCAATTCAGCATATTCCTTACCGGTGGTGTAGCCCATCCACAACGACAAAGCCCCAAACACAATGATGAGCTGCCATCCCCAGAAGTGAATTTTACTGAGCAAATCACTAAACAACCTCGCTTTCACCAAACGCTGTAATGAGTAATAAACGCCCATAAAAATCCCGTTGCCCACAAATGCGAAAATCACGGCATTGGTGTGTACCGGACGCATGCGGCCAAAGGTGGTCGGTGCCCAGTCAAAGTTTAATGCCGGAAATGCCAATTGCAATGCAATTAACAACCCCGCCAAAAACCCAACTACGCCCCAAACAATGGTTGCCGTAGCAAACCACTTTACAATCTTGTTGTCGTAGGAAAAACGTTCTAGTTGCATATAGGTTAAGAATTATTGTTAATGATGTTATTGTTTTCTTTTTTCGGTGTAGTGTCGTGAAGGATCCGAAACCCACTCGCCTCCAAATCATCGAATTGTCCTTTTTTGACACTCCATAAATACGCCCACAAAAAGCCGCCAGCCACGCAAATGCTGCAAATCATGAGTAAAATAACCACCGACATAATTCGAGTTTTTTAGTTACTCAAATTGACAACCCAATCCGAGTTTTCACAATGACAAGCCTCAAGGTGAAGTGTGATAATTGTCATGTTTTTATGATTGGATTTTGAGTCCCTCGCGACGTCCGCCCCACAACGTAGCCAACCAAGTGTATAAGACGATACTGATAGAGCTCGCAGGCATCAAAATGGCCGCAATCATCGGGTTCAAATCCCCCCTAACCGCAAAGCTCAAGCCAACCACATTGTAGGCAATACTCAAGGTAAAACTCCACCAAATTACCCGTTTTCCGCGCTTAACCATGCGCCACAAGGCATGCAATTTCGGCATCGAATCGCCCATTAATATGGCATCGCAGCCGGGAGAAAAATAGCCCATGTCTTCGGAAACAGCAATGCCAAAATCCGCCTCCATCAAAGCACCGGCGTCATTCAAACCATCGCCTACCATCATCACTTTCTTCCCTTGTTTGCGCGCCTCAACCACAAAGGCCTGTTTCTGATGCGGCTTCTGCTCAAACTTCATTGCCGCATCCGACCACAACAAAGCCCCTAAAACCGCCCGTTCTTGCGCGGTATCGCCGCTAAGCACCACCACATCCCCCTGCTTCTTCAAGTCTAACAACATGGGCTTCAACCCTTCTCTGTAACGACTCAACAACAAGAACCTGCCCACCACTTCACCCGCAGCCGAGCACCATATTTCGGCACTTCCCTGTTGACTATCAGCCAAAGTATCCACCATTTCCCCCTGCACCAGTTTGCCGTCCTCCGAAACAGAATACCCAGCACTCAACCCAACAAAAGCCCGGTTCCCCAGCCGATACTCTACCCCATCCACGGTACCCACAACCCCACTGCCAACCACATTCTGGACCTGAGCAACCGACACCTTGGGTCGGTCTAACCACTGCCCCACCTTCCGCGCATATGGATGAACACTCTCCAACGCCAACGCACCCAAGGCATCCCAAGTATGCGCATCCAAACTACGACCCTCGAAAGAGATTGTGGGTTTTCCACTCTGAGTCAACGTGCCGGTTTTGTCGAAAATAGAAAGATTGACATTCCTCCACGATTCCAGCGCCGCCGCCCCCCTCACATACAACCCATTCTTGGCCAACAACGTGAGCAAATGTCCGTGCGTAAAGGTGACCGACAACAATAGGGCACACGGACAGGCCACGATCAATACCGATGTAATCGCCGTCCACACTTTGGTAGGATCCACCACAGACCAGTACACTGCCGCCGAAATCGCGATGGTGAACAACGCCACAGTAAACCATTGGCTTGCGCGATGCACATAGTCATTTTCCACACCCGCGTTCACACCCTCTGATTTTTGTTTTGATTTATTCCATAGCGATACCAGGTATCCTTGCGACATTGATTTTTCAGCAATCACGCGGATGCTACCCGCCAACTGTCGGCCACCCGCATACAACCATTCACCCGCCTTCACCGTTACGGGCTTGCTTTCACCGGTGACAAAACTATAGTCGATGTGTGCCTCTCCATACGCCAACCGAGCATCCACTGGGATCAACTCCTGGTTGTGAATGATCAATTCATCCCCTGGTTGGATGTCTGTAAGGGGCAAACTCACGGCCCGCCCCTCTTTCCAAACAGACGCACTCAATGGGAAATAGGAAGTATAGTCTCGGTCAAATGAAATGCGTTGATAGGTTTTGTCCTGCAGATACCGTCCCAGCAGCATAAAAAAGACAATACCACTGAGCGAATCAAAGTAACCTGGCCCAATGTGGTTGGCCACTTCGTACAAACTACGCCCAAGCGTAATCAACATCGCCAATACGATGGGTAAATCAATGGTGAGGTAACGCTTTTTCAATCCACCCCAAGCAAGGGAATAAAACTCTCGGGCACTGTAGAGCATCACTGGCACAATCAACAGCAAATTGAGCGCGGTGAAATACGACTTCAATCCATCCAAATCCTCGCTGCCCCATTCCAAATACTCAGGAAAACTCAACAACATGATGTTGCCAAAACAAAATCCGGCTACCCCCAATCGAAACAAACGTTGCTTGGCTTCCCCAGAGAGTTTAGCACTTGCAGGGCTGGACCCGTTGCTTTGCAGATCGCTCAAGCTGAAATATGGTTCATACCCAATACCTGCCAAAAACTGAGCGATTTTCCGGGCGTTTGTGCGGGCGGGATCAAACGATACGGTGAGATTTTTCTTGGAAAACTGCAGCTCGGATGCTTTCACCCCCAAGACCAATTTGTGCAGATTCTCAAGCAAATAAACACAAGAACTGCAATGCACTTGCGGAAGGTAAAAACGGATGTGACATTCATCAGCACTGTGAAAGATGTACAAGCGCTGCAAGATGTCTTGGTTATCGAGAAAGGCAAATTTATGGAATTGTTCTGCCGCGGAGGCATCCAATCCCAGGACCTGATTGCCGGCGGGTGTATCGTTCAATTCGTAGTACTGGCAAAGTCCGTTTTGTGATAGCAAGGCATAGACCGACTTACAACCATCGCAACAAAAATCCTTGTGATCATATTGAATCACCCTGCGTGTTGCTGTTCCGCAGTGATAACAACTGTGTGTTTCCGAAGCCACTTCCGCCATGGATGCAAATTGCATCCAATAGGAGGATCAAACCATGACAGCCAAAAGGAGGAAATATGATTTATATCATAGTAACCACAGAAACAAGGCGCCGTCGATGAGCAACCGATACAAGCGGAAAGGTCGCACCGCTGCGGGAAAAATCAGGATGGTTATATATAAGAAAAGTAAGGCGGGCAGACCCCAGCTTCGCTGGGCTTGCCCGCCCCACGAAACCAACAATATCAAACCCAACAACCCCAGTAAACACATCAAAACGCGGTGATCCGCAAACCGCCAAACATTGGTCGATTTTGAAACCCCATCTTTGTCTTGTTCAAACCATTGCATGACCCAAACATTCAACAAAAAAACAAACACGCCCTGTCGCCACAAAGGAGTCAACCATGGCTCAGATACATCCCAAAACAATGCCAGTGCAAACGTGATCGCAATGAAAAATGGACCCAAAAAAGCCGCCATTTTTCCGCCCATCCTTTGAACAACCACATAGCCTACCCCGCCCCCAATCACCCATCGAACTTGCATAAAGAGATCCGCAAAATTGATAGCAGTAATGAATGGGACAACCCATAATAACCCTAAAAACGGCAGCAGCCCCCAAAAAAGAAACCAAATCACCTGCCAAGATCGCATCGGAAATCCCAGGACATCCCAGCGCAAAACATCGTGAAAAAAATCGATGGCATACATCCAAATACAACCGCTGAGCAATAAAAAATCAACAAGATGCAACTGCCTAAATCCGTTCAACAACGATGCCTCAAAACCCGCGTTTGTTGGCTCCGCACATCGCCCCAACAATAATCCCACCCGCAGAAAAATAAACACCCCGGCAACCCAAGGAATGCCCAAGGCCTGGGTTCCAAAGAACGGCTTCCCCTCCGATGCACCCTGTTTCCGAAATGCCATCAGGAGTTTCGCCACCCTATTAATCCTTTAATGCGGTAATCTTCCCGATGTTGGGAATGGCCCTGCGTAAACTCTCCTCAATCCCTGCCGTCATTGTCATCTCGCTCATGCTGCAAGTACTGCAAGCACCCGTCAATCGCAACACCACATCCAAACCCTCATTGATTTCCACCAATTCCACATCCCCACCATCGGCATGCAAATACGGACGGATCGTTTCAAGAACTTGTTCTACTTGAGTATTGATGGCGCTCATGGTGAGCAAAAGTAATATTATTTTGTGATTTGCACCATACTAACCTGCTGCGCCAATGCACTCGCTACTGGGTAATAGGGCGATAATTCTGGGGATTCAGCCGTGATGTTTCCCTGATCGATGTGTTGCATCAAGTCTGGATTCAGCGGCAACTCACCCAAAAATGGCACCCCGTATTCGTTGGATAGCTTTTGTCCGCCCCCCTCACCAAACAACCGGTATTTTTTGTCGGGCGCGTCGCTCGGCGTGAAGTAACTCATGTTTTCTACAACCCCCAAAATACGCTTATTCACCGCCTCCATCGAGAACATACCCATCGCACGACGGGCATCGGTCAAAGCCATCTCCTGAGGCGTGGTGACGATCACAACCCCGGTCAATGGGACATTTTGCACCAAACTGAGCTGCACATCCCCCGTTCCCGGTGGCAAATCAATGATCAAATAATCCAAATCACCCCAGTCCGTATCCTGTACAAACTGTCTAAACGCACTCGACACCATAGGTCCCCGCCAAACAATGGCTTGTCCAGGCGCCGTCATAAAGCCAATACTCAACAATTTCAACCCTTTCGATTCGATGGGAATCATGATCTGCTTATCGCCTTTCATGTACATCTGCGGGGATTCGGATACACCGAAAATGGTGGGTACGCTCGGACCGTAAATATCCGCATCAAGCAAACCAACCTTCGCTCCCATGCCGTGAAGGGCCAGCGCCAACGACGCCGAAAGGGTGCTTTTGCCCACGCCCCCCTTGCCGGAGGCCACCGCAATCACATGTTTTACGCCAGGCAACACCTCCGACATCGGTATACTGCCGCGAACGCGAGAAGTGGTATTCACAGTGACAGCGATGTTGGGATCAACCATCATTCGGATGGCCGTTTTGCAGGCATTCACCATCATGTCTTTCATGGGACAGGCCGGTGTTGTAAGCACCAAAGTAAACGATATTTCTTGTCCGATGACAAGGTCTTCAATCATGCCCAACGTGACCAAATCTTTCTTGAGGTCGGGATCATCCACGTGAGACAGAGCCTTCAATACCGATTCTTGGGTAATCATTTTAAAGAATCAACAATGCGTTTGAAAAATCGTTTTTCGAAGTTCCAGAAATAGCGGAATTGACCCAAGCAAAAGCCATAGGTAAGCAACAAAATGTTGTAAACGGGCAGGATTAAAATGTAGTAAACCACATCAACCCACCAGTCTTCGCCGAGATAGGGCTTGACGAATTTTTTGAGGTACATCACAGTGAACCCCGTAAGGGCAAACACCAACAAGATTACCCATACCATCCAGGCTTTCTCTACATTCCAACGCTGTTTGAGACGATTTACAAAGCTCACAATACAAAGGTACTTCTTTCTGCCCGGACCGCGAATTGACTTGACATTTAAATGACAATTTGGTCGATTTTTTTCGATGTGGACGGAAAGGTCGAAATGTTTCAGCAATTAGTGGCAAATTTGTGCGATGGAAACACCCCTTCCCGCCTTTACCCCCGTGGAGCAACCCGTAGCAACGCCCACCCAACTGGTTTTACTGCCATTGCCCATCGGAGAACTGAGCTGGGGCTGGATGAACACACCCAATTACATCGAAACACTCAAACCTATCAAACATTGGGTTGCCGAAGATGCCCGAACCCTAAGGCGATTTTTGTCGGCCCTAAAAGTGGGCATCGTAATCAATGAGCTCGACATTTTCGAGTTTAACACGCGGACGCCCCGACAAGAATTGGAGAAGTTCTTCAAGGAAATTAAGGGCGTATCACACATCGGCGTAGTTTCGGAGGCGGGCATGCCCTGCATAGCCGACCCCGGTGCATTGGCTGTAAAATTGGCCCACCAACGGGGATGGGATGTGAAGCCCATCATGGGACCCAACAGCCTGATGCTGGCCTTGGCGGGTAGTGGATTGAGCGGACAAACCTTCACCTTTCATGGATACCCGCCCATCAATGAAAACGAATTGAAACAACTGACGCAACTGTTACAAAACAAAGCCAGCGACAAACACAGTCATTTGTTCATAGAAACCCCTTATCGCACAGACCGTTTGCTTCAATATTTCTGCAAAAATTTGCCAGCCGATATGCTGCTGTGTATCGCCAAGGATTTACATACCGAAGGGGAGTCCATTCGCACACAAACCATCGCCGAATGGAAGAAAAAAACCGAAACCTTTGGAAAAAGCCCCTGCGTTTTCGTGGTAGGTCGTTGACATAATCCCTAACCTTATTCACAAACAGAGAACAACTTATCACAGATTTTCATCAATAGGTTGTTAAATTTGCATCAATACTATTTGTAGTCATACATCATGAGAGATATTTTCGAAAAATTACATGAGCGCATGGGTCCTTTGGGCCAGCACGCCGACGACGCACACGGTTACTACACGTTCCCCAAGTTGGAAGGTCCAATTGGTCCGCGCATGATTTTCCGCGGAAAAATGCGTTTGAACTGGAGTTTGAACAACTACTTGGGCTTGGCCAACCACCCCGATGTAATGAAGGCAGACACCGATGCGGCAGCTCAATTCGGAATGGCTTACCCCATGGGAGCCCGCATGATGAGCGGAAATAGCAACTACCATGAGCAGTTGGAACGCGATTTGGCGAGTTTCGTTGGAAAGCCCGATTGCATCTTGTTAAACTACGGCTATCAAGGGGTGTTAAGTGCGATTGACGCATTGGTAGACCGTCACGATGTGATTGTTTACGATGCTGAATCACATGCTTGTATCATCGACGGCGTTCGTTTGCACATGGGCAAGCGTTTTGTCTACAACCACAACAACATGGAGAGCTTGGAGCAGCAGTTGAAGCGCGCCACCAAGATGGTTGAAACCACCGGCGGAGCCATTTTGGTCATCACCGAAGGTGTATTTGGAATGACAGGTTCACAAGGAAAATTGAAAGAAATCGTTGCGATGAAAGAGAAGTACAACTTCCGTTTGTTCGTAGACGATGCCCATGGTTTTGGTACAATGGGAAAAACCGGTGCGGGTACGGCTGAAGAGCAAGACTGTATCGACGGGGTAGATATTTACTTTTCAACGTTTGCGAAGTCGATGGCGGGCATTGGTGCCTTCATCGCTTCTGAGCCACATGTAATCAAGTTCTTGCGTTACAACATGCGTTCACAGATCTACGCAAAAGCTTTGCCTATGCCTTTGGTTGTAGGATCGATCAAGCGCTTGGAAATGATTCGTACGATGCCAGAATTGAAAGAAAAATTGTGGACCATCACGAACGCCTTGCAAAATGGATTGCGAGAGGCTGGCTTTAACATTGGTATCACCACCACGCCTGTAACACCCGTGGTGTTGAACGGAACCATTCCCGAAGCCACCCACCTCACCCATGATTTGCGTGAGAATTTCAATATTTTCTGCAGCATTGTGGTTTACCCAGTAGTACCCAAAGGCATGATTATCTTGCGCTTAATTCCTACCGCGGTACATAGCCTAGAGGATGTAAAAGAAACCATTGAGGCTTTTAAATCTATCAAAAACAAATTGGACTCTGGCGAATATCGCAAAGAAAAGCTCGCTGAGTTCGCCTAATTTCGTTGCCGTAGATTAACGGCAGCGGAGGATGGAATTACGAAACTCGATCACCAAAGGGTCGTTATGGTTTGCCATAACGACCCTTCTTATTTTGGGCATGGAACGATGCCATCGGTTGGCAACCAATGACAAATTGGTCCACAGCACCGTGGTCCACACGGGATCCGATTCCGGCCCCATTTGGCAGGACCCCAGCGTTCGTTGGCGCGATTCCGCGCATTGGAAGAGGAAACAAAAACAATGGGAAAGAACCCCACTGAACATCGCAGGTGCCATGGCGAAATACGCCTCCCAACCAGATAAAAAACTCAATCCCAAACTGGCCCTTGAACTACTCCTGGCCCTTAGACAACGAAATCCCGGAGGCAGGAGTGGCTTGTTGCCGGCCGACAGCCTTCGGCTCGGCCGGCAACTGGAGCAAGCGGTAAAGCAGTCGGGCCGCGGAGGTTCCAGGCCTGCGGCCTGGAACCTCCGCGACTCCGCCCAATGGGAAGCCCTTCCCGGCATCGGTCCCGCCACCGCCAGAAAAATTATTCGTTACAAACAAAAACTCGGTGGGTTTGTAAACCCAATGCAATTGCTTGAAATCCCCAAGTTCGATACCCTCCTGGCGCAATTTCTTGCCCCTAGCTTCCAATATTCGCCCACAGAAATCACCAAACTCAACCCCAACCCCAACTGGAAAAACCTGTACCAACACCCCTACGTTGGACCGCAAATCGCCAAAATACTGCACCCATTCCTGGCCTCCCACCCCCTCCTCACCCACCACGATTGGCAATCCATGCAAGGCATCGACCCAGAAACCAAAACTAAAATCGCCCCGTATCTGCACTTCATCGACTAAAAAAAATCGACACTCATCAACTTGGTCGGAAATGACATTTCTTAGGAAATTTCAAACCATTCCTTTTCTATCTTTGTTCAGCAATTATGGCAAGTTTTCAAGAGAGCGAAAGTGTGCAAATGGTACGACAAACCGTACGAGATTTTGCCGAAAAGAACATCCGTCCACATTTGATGGAATGGGACGAATCACAAACCTTCCCCATCCACATCTTCAAAGCCCTCGGCGAATTGGGATTGATGGGCGTTTTGGTTCCTGAAAAATATAACGGCTCGGGACTGTCTTACTTCGAATACGCCGCCGGCATCGAAGAACTCGCCAAAGTTTGCGGATCCGTTGGTTTGAGCATGGCCGCCCACAACAGCTTGTGCACCGGTCACATCCTCGCCTTTGGAAATGAAGAACAAAAAATGCGCTGGCTGCCGAAATTGGCCACCGCAGAATGGATAGGCGCCTGGGGCCTCACGGAAGCAAATACCGGCTCCGATGCCCTTCGCATGCAATGCACCGCCAAAAAAGAAGGCGAATATTGGATCCTAAACGGATCAAAAAACTGGATCACCCATGGCATTACCGGCGATGTAGCCGTGGTATTGGCCAGAACGGGCGATCTGCTCGACTCCCGCGGTATCACCGCCTTTGTAGTGGAAAGAGGCACTCCCGGATTCAAAGGAGGTAAAAAAGAAAATAAATTGGGCATGCGCGCCAGCGAAACTGCCGAAATGATCTTCGAAGACTGTCGCGTTCACGAATCCAACGTCCTTGGCAACATCGGCGACGGATTCATCCAAGCCATGAAAGTTCTCGATGGAGGTCGTATCTCTATCGCCGCACTCTCACTGGGAATCGCCAAAGGCGCATTCGAAGCCAGCGTTAAATATGCCCAAGAACGCGAACAATTTGGCAAACCCATCGCCAATTTTCAGGCTATTGCCTTCAAACTGGCCGACATGGCAACACGCATCGAAGCAGCGGAACTGTTAACCCTTGAGGCCGCGGATAGAAAAAACAAAGGTCTCAGCATGACAAAAGAAGGCGCCATGGCCAAATACTATGCCTCAGAAGTCAGCGTGTACTGCGCCAATGAAGCTGTGCAAATCTTTGGAGGATATGGATTTACCAAAGACTTTCCCGTAGAAAAATTCTATCGCGACTGCAAATTGTGCACCATCGGTGAAGGCACCAGCGAAATTCAAAAACTGGTAATTTCAAGAAACATTCTGAAAGATTAATTTTTCTTGTCGTTTTGAAAAGAAAATCGTATTTTTGTGACCCAAAATAAAATTTAACATGCTTGTAATTAACGTAAAAGAAAACGATTCGCTCGAAAAAGCATTGAAGAAGTTCAAGAAGAAGTTCGAAAAGACTGGTGTTGTTAAGGAACTTCGCGCTCGTCAAGCTTTCGAGAAGCCCTGCATCACCAAGCGTATGCAGAAAATTCGTGCGGCATACAAACAGAAAATGCAAACTGCCGACGTAGAAGGATAATCCCTACCGTTGCGCTGAAAAGATACCAAAGCCACCCTCCGGGTGGCTTTTTTTTTACTTTCGCGGATGTAACGCGTGAATCTGCTTCAACTTTTCAAATGAGTTCTTGGTATACACCTGCGTCGCCGACAAATTGGCGTGCCCCAGAATATCTTTAATCGCCAACAAATTCGCCCCATTGTTGAGCATGTGCGTAGCAAAACTGTGTCGCAACACGTGAGGACTCGTCTTCGCCGCATGGGAAAACAACTTCAAATAGTGATTTACCAAACGATATACATACACCGGATATAGCGGTTTGCCTTTTTCGGTCACAAACAACGTAGGGCCCGCATGATTCACTAAATACACTTTCAACCAATCCACCATCTCAGGGTGCATGGGAATAATCCGCTCCTTGTTCCGTTTTCCCAATACACGCAATGAATGTCGGTAGAAATCAACATCCCCCACCTTCAACCCAATCAACTCACTCAAACGCATCCCCGTTGTATATAACAACAACAACAGCAACCGATCCCGTTCGCCATTGGCAACCTCATCCCATGGAAACCGTGCAAATAGGTTGTGCAAATCCGTCGCAGGAATGTCCTTGACCAACACCTTGGGCATTTTGGGCAATACGATTTTACTCATCGGATCCACGGTGAGCTCACCCTGCTTGCGCAAATATTTAAACCAACCTCGCACACTCGACACCTTGCGATGCACAGAACGAGGAGTCAAATTGTTCTGCAACAACATCGCCATGAATCCACGAATGTGAATGGGCTTGCACTCTAATAGACTGGTTACGTATTGTGTGGCGAGAAAATCGGTAAACTGCAACAAGTCGTTGCCGTATGCCGCCACGGTATGAACAGACATCCGCTTGGTTTTGGCGATATAATCCAAAAACTGCAGACGCTGCGCCTCCATCATGCTTTACTGTTTAATCGATGGTAGCCAACACCTTCAGCTCAATCCCAATAGGGGTGGGCAAACAATTGATCTCCAACGTGGTTCTACAGGGAGGATTCTCACCAAAATACTCAGCCCACAAACGATTGTAAATGGGAAAATCATCTTTCATGTTGGTCAAAAAAACCGTCACATCCACAATTTTATCCCAGCTGCTACCTGCATCTTCCAAAATCCACCGAACATTCTGAAACACACTCCTGCATTGTAATTCAATGTCGTAACTTACGATCTCACCGGCTTCATTCAATTCAACGCCAGGAATTTTTTTGGTGCCCTTTTCTCTGGGACCAACACCGCTCAAAAACAACAAATTTCCAACGCGCTTGGCATGGGGATACAATCCCACCGGCTCAGGAGCCTTACCACTGTGAATGCTTTGATCTGACATACCTACAAAGTTAACGCTTCGGAGCGGGTTTACCATTGCCCCCTGGCGTTACAGGCTTCACCGGCTCCGGCTTAACGGGCTTGGGCTTGGCCTTATGCCAAATCGGCGGTGTGGTGTACACTAAAGCACCATAGGTGCTTCCCTGCGCCACCATTTTCCCGGCCACAATCAATCGCTTCATATTCGGCGTAAATACCGCCTCCCTCGCTGCTGTGATTAGATTCTTCTGCGTGGATACACAAACGCCCGTATTCACATCCCAAATTCGCACTTCACCATCATTCCCAGTGGTCACCAAATATTGATCATTCCGCGAAAAACTCACAGAATTCACCTTCCAAGTATGTCCCAAAAGTGTTTTGATCGGCTTTGCCGTTGCGATGTCCCAGATCACCACGGATTTGTCGTTCCCACCCGTTACCAACAAACGCTTGTTATTGGAAATGGCCAAACAGTTTACCGGCATGGTGTGCACACCCACAAATCGTTGATAAACCTTACCCGTAAAATCAATCGCTTCTACGTCGTTGTTGCTGTTATTGGCCAAATAGAACGTCTTACCATTGGGTGCCGTTGCCAAGTCGTTCACGGGTTTCCCATAGGTATAAAACCTAGGCTTCTGATTGTTTGTGGGATTCGCCACATCATATAAACGAATGGTTCCATCCGCCGAAGCCGACATCACAAATTTGCCCGAAGCATCAAATTCTACCGCCGTGAGTGCATCTCGGTGGTCCATGGTTTGAAATTTCAACGCGCCCGTGGCCAAATCCACCACACGCAAAGAAAAGTCCTTTGAACCGCTCGCCAATAGGGTGCTTTGCGCATCAAAAGCCAAGCATGTTACCGCTCCGTTGTGACCCGTAAAGGTTTGACTCAACTTAAATACCCCATTGCTATCTAAAGAATACAACAAAACCTTCCGATCCCATCCTCCGGTAGCTACCCATTTTCCATCGGGCGATATCGCGGCCGACTCCGTAGAAGAGGTATGACCCATCAACTTCTCCTGCAAAGCAAAAATCGTATCTGTGGGCAAAATCGCCGGGGTGTTTGCCAAGGTGGCCGAATCGACTGGGGCGGTTTCCGCTTGCGTGGATCCTGCCGTATTGTTGGCCGGGGCACCACCGGTTTTAGAACCGGGTTTCCCATTTGCATTTCCGGATGCCGTCTCCGGCTTACCCGCACCTTTTTGTACCGATGGCGTAGCCGCCTTGCCCGCAGGTTGCTTTGTTTGCGCCATCAATGGACTAAACAATCCCAGCGAATAACAAAACAAAACACTCGCAATCAACGACTTACTGCAAATAACTTGAGAAATTTTTTTCATACCTGATCCTGATGGTTGCACTATCAAAATTAACGCCAAACCGACCTAGAATTTCGCGGTGTGGATAATTGCACAATCAGAGGTATTCCTTAAACACAATTCCTTGATTTTCAAGTTTGTGCAAAATGGGTAAATACCATGATTTATCAAAAGGCACAACCGCCCCCAAACCGCTCGCTTCCCCCTCTAAAAATGTTTCCACACCCATCGCCAATGGCAACCCCACCGTTTTCGCCATGGCCGTTCGATCCCCGCCTTCGCCCAATACCTGTAGTACTGAAAACCAAGTTTGCGGAACCCCATTCTCATCACTCAACCCCAATTTATGAACCATTACCACTTCGTCCTTGTCCTGAGAACCCAAAGACCATCGATCCAACAAAATGACCTCCAAGATTTGAGCAGAGGTTTTATCGTCAACAACCAAACCGGCCACCCCTTCATCCAATCGTAAAAACGACACATAAGGATCCAGTCCTGCCGTTTGAGGATCAGTGGCCAGAGACTTCGCCCAATCCATGCTGTTTTCAAACCCCGTGAGCGATTCAAACCACGCACCTACCGTAGGCCAACCACCCACCTGGCTCGACTCAGTAAACCCACAACGAACCAACAAATCCCAGGCCCGACAAAACCCTTTCCTCCGCAGCGTCCCACGCAGAAGCGTCATGGAATCCTCCAACCCATAAAGCGTTTCATAGGTTAGACTGTTTCTGTTTGGGTATACGTCAAACGAACCCAGACCCGGCACGTCCATGCTTCGCGCCCGGGCAAATACCAATGTCCCATCGACCCGTTGTTCCTGGCCATTTTCTTTCCAAACGCTCTCACCGCCCTGACCTGCGAGCACCACATTGGTGGGATTCCAAGTGAATTTATACTTCCACGGATTGTCTGTACAATCATCCAGGGCCACCAAACCGCCACAATGACTTTCAAACGATTCGATCTTCAGTGCTCGTGCCTTGGCCAGATCAAACAAACGACTCGCACTCAAATGATCGATGCCTGGATCCAAGCCCAATTCATTCATGAACAGCAAGCCCTTTTTCTTCGCCTCCTCGCCCAAAACTTGCATTTGGGTGAATGTATATGAGGCGGTAAAGAGGTGACAATTGTGACGCAAGCATACTTCTGCCACACCCGCGTGCATGTTGGGCGGGAGCAAACTTACCACCAAGTCTAAGTCAGCCACTATGGCCTCCAAGGTCTCGGGATTATCTAACTGCGCCACCAACAACTCAACCGAATCCGCAACCTGAAAAGAGGACTTTAAACGCGCAAATTGCACATCGTACACGCGCAATTTCCGTCCGGTTTGCCCACAATACCCTCCCAAGTACTCAATCAAATAACCCGCACTTCTGCCGGCGCCTAAAACCCCTATGTTGTTAATTTTATGGCTCATGGCTTCTGCAATTCTCGCTGTCGCTTCGCCTCATACAGCAACAAAGACGCCGCTACTGACACATTCAAACTATCCACCGAACCAAACATTGGGATATTGATATTTGATCCTTTATCGCGCCAAAAATCAGAAACCCCTTGGTGCTCAGTACCCACCAACATCGCCACGCAACCGGTCAAATCCGCCTCCCAAACACTCACCGATGTTTCCATAAAGGTGGTAAACAAATCCACCCGATTGGCTTGTATTATCGACCATGCCTTGGCAGAGGTCATTACAAACAACGGAACCGTAAAGGTGGTACCCACGCTGTTGCGAATCACCTGGGGATGAAATCCATCGATGCGCTCATCGCAAAGTACAACCCCACTGGCCCCTGCGGCATCCGCCGAACGCAATAAGGCCCCCAAATTACCCGGCTTTTCCACCGATTCAACCATCAAATAAAACTCTCCCTGTTGGGGATTCCATTCAGGCAGCGCCATGGGCAATTCAAATACGGCCAAGGCATTTTGCCCCGACTCTTTCATCACCACTTTCGCCCAAGCGATGTCGTTCAATTCCAGTTGATGGGTATTCATTGGGAAAGAACGCAACTCAAGAGCCGTTAACAGCCCATCCCAATCCAATCGCTTCGGATTAATGGCTAGCTCTTTGAGTGTCAATCCAGCTTTAATGGCCAAACGAATTTCGTTCAAGCCCTCCACCGTAAACTTTCCCGCTTGTTTGCGATGTTTGGCTTTTTCTTGTAACAGCACCACATCTTTTAACCAAGGATTCTGTGCCGATGTAATGGCTTTGATCATCGTTATTATGAATTATCGCTTAGGCCACCTCGGAATCATTCAACCAATCTTGGGTTTGTTTGACCCGCAGAAAGCGCGCAACAATTAAACCGAAAATCATATTGCCAATCACCAAGCCCGGAAGCCCTTTGAAATAGGCCCAAACCGTACCCAATTCAGTAGCCCGAATGTCTTTCACCAATCGCTCCATGTCTTCATTCGACATCCACTTGGTCTGCCCCAGACCGTTTTGCAACTGTTCTATCAAAATCGACTTGGTCTGACCTACCAGTGTAACATCAACCAAACCGTACAGCACACTGTCGGCCAGACTACCCAAACTCACAGCAAAAATCACCGTCCGCAAGCAGCTCAGCAACGCCCGTTTGTAGGTGTAGTGATTGCCCTCTAACTGCCTGCGATCACCCAAACCACCCATAATCATGGCGGCCAAAATGATCAGGAATGACAATACCGTAAACGGCACCAAAAATCGAAATTCCCAATGCTGACTCACATAAACCACAATTTTGGCCATGAAAATGAATATCCCTGCCAACACGCCGTGGAACACCGACGCGCGATTGGCCAATAATTTGATGCGATCAATCATGATTTTTCATATAACAACCCTTGCGGATGGTGCCGCAAACTTTCCCCTTCAACAACCCGCCAACCTTCGGCACATTGTATGCCTTCGTGGCCCAACGATGTCCATTCACATCGCAGTCATTGCCCAACTCAAACAAGGTAAGATCTGCGGGTGAACCTACGCGCAACCCATCTACTGCCATGCCCAAAAACGCACGACTGCCCTGATATAACAAGGGCACCCAATTTTCAGGTCTCTCATTCTCGAAGGCCTTACACATCATCGGGAAGGTAATTCCTAATGTGGCCGCACCCCAAGCGGCATAGTCAAACTCCACTTTTTTCGATTCTATATCCTCAGGATGATGATTGCTGATCACGGCCGTTAATGTGCCATCCAACAATCCCAACAACAACGCTTTCCGATCCGCTTCACTTCTCACCGGAGGCAACACTTTGAGGTTCTCATCAAACCCACTCAACGACTCATCGGTAAATAACAAATTCATCACAGGCACCGCCGACACAACCGATACGCCTTCAGATTTCGCCTTTCTAATCACATTCACGGATTCCGCAGAACTCACACCCAAAACGGTCAATGACACATTCAAATGTTTGGCCAAGGCGATGTCCGACATCAATTCAACCACCTCGCTTACAGAAGGAATCCCTTTGAATCCCAACGAGGCATTCACTAAGCCCTCGTGCATCTTACCATCTGGGGCCAACGTTTTCTGAAAAGGAAAATGCGCATACTTCAAGCCCAGTGAGCTGCAATATTGCATCAATTTGGTGCGAAGACCCAATGTAGGGCTCGTGTGCATCCCATCGGTAAACGCAACCGCCCCCGCTTCGTGCATCTCAAATACCTCCGCCATTTCCTTCCCTTCCCCTTGTACACTCGCCAACCCCCAAGGAATGAGCGCCGCACGCTGTAATGAGCCCACCTGTTTCACTTGTGCGATGACCGATTCATTGTCCGATTTCGGCGCAGAACCACACAAGGCGGCCACATGGGTAAACCCGCCTTGTTGAGCCACGTCGCCGTAACTAATCAAGGATTCTTTCCAAGGTTCACCGGGATCTGGACAGTACCCAAAAGCATCAAGCCAACCTACGGAGACATAGGCCCCACCACCATCGATCAACTCCGATGCCGCCATTCCCAAACCATCGCCCAGGGCTTCAATAACGCCATCTTTGATTAAAATCTCGACCCGTTGATTGTGTAAATCACTTTGAGGATCGAACAGTCTCACGTTTTGGAGCAGGGTGGTATGATTCATTTTATTGATTTTCCAGTCTTTTGTTTCTTGATTGCCACATCAACAACATCGCCTCTACCGCGAAGAAAATGGCAGCCCCCCACATAAACAAGCGCCAAAGCACCTTTAAGGGCTCATTCTGTAAAATTGACGACTTCCCATCTACAACACTCGGTTTCCAGGAAAGGTTTGTATGCGACAGCTTATCGTCGAGGTCCGGATCGGACAGCAAAACCGATTCATTCCTCGGCCAGTTGAAAGCCAAGGTAGTTGCCGATTTTTCGATGGGCGATTTGAGTTGAAAAATGCCGGCATAACTCGGCTCAGCCCCTACATACAGGGAAGTATGTCGCTCCGAATTCACCTGCAACTCCACCACAGACGATCCGCGATCGCCCAGCAATTGAGCAGCCCGTTCATCCACCGCGATGGGCGCGGGTAGCGACAACAATTGCTTTGAAAAGAGCACACCGTACAATGGTTTTTCTTGAATGGAATTACTAGCCAACACTTGGGTAATCAACGGCAAATACCAACTTGAGTTTAGAAAGGCTTGGCTCCCTTCTTTCAAATCAGACAACCACATCCACTGCATCCCGGTTTCAATTCTTCGGGAAATCAACAACGGCTGTCCCCCTTCCAATTGTATCACCGTTTCCCAATCCATCATTTCCTCTGTTTGAAATCCCGTTTGAAATTCGGGCAACTGTACTTTATCGGATAGATTTTCCGAAAAAGCCCCTTTAAAAACGGGATGATTCAATCCCGCCAGCGCCATGCGTTGCGGCGCCTTTTTCCAAGAGCCTCGCAATGACACACCTTCCAATATCTCCGCGGGGGCCACTGCCATGGTCGACGGAAACTGCAACAGCGTTGTACCCCGTTCAACCAAACTTCTCAACCCCACCCTTGCCTTTTCTGTCCATTTAGCATCGCCCAAAATCACCACCGCATCCAATCCTGAAATGTCGGGTTTCACCGTTTCAAAGTCCCTTTGATTCAACGAGCGTTTTTTCAGAAGCGGTTGCGCAGCAAACAACGCATCCATCGCACGATCCGCACCCACAACGCCCACTTGGGTTTGCCAAGTTTTTACCGGATGCAAGTACAATTGATCATCGTAGCTAAATCCGTCTTTCGTCAACTGTAAAATCAGTGGTTGGTTGGCATTTTCAGCAGTAATGACGCCTTCAAATTCTACTGTTTGTCCCGGCGCAATCTCCTTGGACTGGGCAAATAAGGTTTTTCCATTGGCCAACATCGATAATCGGGCTTCTCTCAACGAGCCCCCGCGGTGTGTAACTTTGGCTTTGATCAACAATCCTGAGGCTTCACTATTGGCATCGAACTGCGACACATACCATGCCGTATCCAGACTCAAGTTCCCTCCTTTCACCTGGTCGGGGGTTATCACGTAGGACAAAAACCGCCAATCGATATTATTTTGTTGCGTCAGCGCTGGCAACCCCGCTAAAAAAGAAACTTGGGCATCGGAAAAGACCACCGCCGCCAAATTTCGAACGCCGGGATCCTGCTGAGCAAGCATTGCTTTTTCTACCCAATCCTTCAAAGAATATCGCTGTGGACCTACGCCAAGGGTATCCAAAATAGAGGTAATTTGGCTGGGCGACATCCATAGTTCTGTTTGCAAGCTCTGAGAAATGAGCTTCACCTGGGCCTCGGCCGGTAAATCACTGAGGATTGCGCGCGCTTGTGATTTCACTTGCTCCATGATCTGACCCTCATCGGATTCTACGGACATGGAAAAGCCGTTATCAATCATCAACAACACGTGAGAATAACCCTTACCCGAATGGGTTTGACTTTCACAGCTCGGCATCGCAAAGGCCAATACCAAGCATGCGATTCCCAGCATGCGAGACGCAAGAACCGACCAATGCTCTAACTTTTTACGCTGTCGCGCCTGCTGCAACCGTTGTGTTAGGCGGAATACACCGGGAAAATAAATGGTTTTGGTTCGATGAAATTGAAATAGGTGAATCAACAGCGGTATTGCCAGTAACAGCAATCCCCAAAGCATATTTGGCTGTTGAAAGTGCATTAGAACAGACCGTTCAACGTGCTTTCTACTTTTTGAATGATTTCTGCAGCGTCTTCTGGGCGTTCTTGAAAGTCCATCTCATCTACATTAAAAATGAGCAACTTGCCCTTGTAGTTGCTAATCCAAGCCTCGTAACGCTCATTCAAACGTTTCAAATAATCCAAGCGAATGGCATCCTCGTAATCACGGCCCCGCATTTGAATCTGATGTACCAACTTCGGAATCCCAGCACGCAAATAAATCAACAAATCCGGCGATTCCACCTGATTGCTGATGGCATCAAACAACTGTTTGTAATTCTCAAAATCACGGGTGCTCATCAACCCCATGGCATGCAAATTGGGGGCAAAAATGTGCGCATCCTCGTAAATGGTTCTGTCCTGAATCACCGTTTGCTTTCCGCTGCGGATATTCTGAACGTGACGCCACCGCGTTGTCAAGAAATACACTTGCAAATTGAAACTCCAACGCTGCATATCCTCATAGAAATCAGAGATGTATGGATTGTCATCCATATCCTCCAATTGCATCTCCCAACCGTAGTGTTTCGACAGCAAATTCGTGAGGGTAGTTTTCCCTGCGCCGATGTTTCCTGCAACCGCAATGTGCTTAGCCATACTGCAATATTACGAACCACAACCAAGGGTTTACAAATCATTAACGAACAAAAGTTTTACACAATTCTTGGGGTACCACCTCCCCCCAAAACCATCCCTTCCCAAAACATGAAAAATCGCGTCAAATCTCAGATTCACATATCCAAACCTTGATTCAATCGACGTATTTTTGCAACGCATTCATGAAGTCACAATCCGCAGAAAAAACCGCCTCACAATGGACCCTCTTCAAACGAATTTTGTCCCTGGCGAAATTCCAACAACATTGGATGATTGTGGCCATCCTGTTGACCATCGTTCAAAGCGTCATTACCGCTTTTCAGCCCTACCTCTATAAAATCGTAATCGATTCCGTAATCATTCCAAAACAGTTTCACTTGCTGGAAAAATGGGCCCTGATTCTGCTGGGCTGGTTGCTGCTGCAAGCCACACTCGGATTCGCCAATTCTTATCTATCCGAGAGCATTGCGCAATCGGTCATCCTCAAACTCAGACAGTATGTTTACGACCACCTTACGCGGTTGAAACTATCCTTTTACGACAAAACCCCCGTTGGCACAGCCGTTACACGTTCAATATCTGATATTCAAACAATTACAGACCTGTTCTCTTCTGGCGTCATCACCATCGCAGGCGATTTGATTCAAATCATCGTGATTCTGGGTTGCATGTTCTACATGGACGTTAAACTTACCCTCATCACCCTGATTGTTGTCCCCCTACTACTCCTTGCCGCCAATCGGTTTAGAAAAGGCATTCGAGACACCTTTCAAGATGTCCGAAATCAAGTAGCCAAACTCAATGCCTTTCTGCAAGAACGGATCACTGGCATGCAAATGGTGCAACTGTTCAATCGCGAGACAGAAGAAATGCGTCGGTTCGACCAAATCAACCAAGCCCACCGCGATGCCAACATCCGCAGTGTATACTATTACGCCATTTTTTTTCCCATTGTAGAAGTGCTGGTTGCCTGCAGCTTTGCCCTGATCGTCTGGTATGGCAGCGGATCACTGGTGAAAGGCGACATTGAATTTGGAGAACTCACAGCGTTCATCATGTTCATCAACCTGTTTTTCAGGCCCGTTCGTGCCATTGCCGATCGATTCAATAACATTCAAATGGGCATTGTGGCTGCCGACCGAATCTTCAAATTGATCGATGACACCGAAAATATTGAGGCCACAGTAAATACCCCTGCCCCGGTACTCCAAGGAGCCGTAGAGTTCAAAGACGTTTGGTTCTCGTACAACCCCGAAGAATGGGTGCTACGTGGCGTATCCTTCAACCTCAAACCAGGAAAAACGATGGCCATCGTGGGGGCCACAGGCTCAGGCAAAACCACCATCGCCTCATTGGTAAATCAATTGTATCAGCACCAGAAAGGAGACGTTTTACTCGATGGTATCAATATTCGGGAGATGAATATTACGTCGGTTCGACAGCAAATCGCCCTGGTATTACAAGACGTATTTTTGTTCAGTGGCAGCGTGAAGGACAACATTCGACTGCACCATGATGCCATTGATATTCAAAAAATGATTGATGCGGCGCGCTCCATTGGCGCCTATGAATTCATTGAAAAGTTACCCGGGGGATTCAATTACAACGTGATGGAGCGAGGGATGACTTTATCGCTCGGACAACGACAGCTGATCAGTTTTATTCGCGCGTTGGCATTTGACCCCAGAATCATTCTGCTGGATGAGGCCACCAGTGCCATCGACACTGAGACGGAGCAATTGATCCAAAAGGCCATCGACCGGTTGTTGGAAGGAAGAACGGCCATTGTGATTGCGCACCGACTAAGCACCATTGCCAAGGCTGATGAGATATTGGTTCTCGAGAAAGGCACGGTAATCGAACGCGGAAATCACCAACAATTGATGTCGGCCGGAGGCCATTACGCGCATCTTTACGAAACCCAAATTCGGGATTAATTACAAACTTTCGCAAAAAAAGAGGGCGGCCTCACGGCCGCCCTCCCAATCATTTCTATCGGATGAAAGATTAAGCTTCTACGGTTGTAGACTCTTCCTCTTCTTCGTACTTGGTCGCCATCAAACGATCGTATTCCTCTCTTGATCCTGTGATTACTTCCTGGAATCTTCTCAATCCAGTACCAGCAGGGATCAAATGTCCTACGATTACGTTTTCTTTCAACCCTTTGAGTTCGTCAACCTTACCAGAAATTGCCGCTTCGTTCAAAACCTTGGTGGTTTCCTGGAACGATGCTGCACTCATGAAGCTCTGTGTACCCAAAGAAGCACGTGTAATACCTTGCAATACAGGAGTAGCCGTTGCAGGAACCGCATCACGGTATTCCACCAAGGCCATATCTTGACGACGCAAAGTACTATTCTCTTGACGCAAGTCTTTCAAGCTTACAATCTGTCCCGCATGCATATTGCTAGAGTTTCCAGGATTTGTAACAAATTTCTTGTCCCAAATATTGTCGTTCTCCTGTTGCAATGTCCAACGGTCTGCGATTTCGCCTTCCAAGAAACGGGTATCACCTGGATCCACGATTTCCATTTTCTGCATCATCTGACGTACGATTACCTCAATGTGCTTGTCGTTGATGGTTACACCCTGCAAACGGTATACCTCTTGGATACCATTCAGTACATAACGCTGTACAGAGGCAGGACCTTCAATGCGCAAGATATCTTGTGGTGTAATGGCACCATCGCTCAACGGTTGACCCGCTCTAACATAGTCACCATCGTGAACCAAGATATGCTTAGACAAAGGCACTTGGTAGTGTTTCACTTCTTCATCTTTCGATGTGATGATAATTTCTTGGTTACCACGCTTAGATACGCCATAGGTCACAACACCGTCAATCTCAGCCACAACCGCTGGGTTTGAAGGGTTACGTGCTTCGAACAATTCTGTTACACGTGGAAGACCACCGGTGATATCTCGTGTACGGGTTGCAGAACGTGGAATCTTCGCCAACACATCACCACCTTTGATGGTGCTACCATTTTTGGCCACCAAAATGGCGCCAGTAGGCATGTTGAAGATTTTAACCACATCATCGCTACCCTCAACACGGAATTGAGGCACCTTGGTTTTGTCACGGCTTTCTACGATCACCAATTCAGACAAACCAGTTTGCTCATCCCCTTCTTCACGCATGTTCACACCTTCGATGATGTTTTCGTAAGAAACTTTACCATCGATATCAGAAACGATCAATGTGTTGAAAGGATCCCATGTGCACATCACATCGCCTTTCTTCACTTTCTGACCTTCTTTTACCATCAATACGGCACCGTAAGGAATGTTATAGCTGGTGATTACGGTCTTGGTCTTAGGATCCAATACACGTACTTCGCCAGAACGACCCAATACGATCTCTGAGTTTTTGGCTTCGCCGTTTTCATCGGTTTCAAACTTGGTCACCGTACGCATACCGTCGAAACTGATGGTACCATCGTACTTGGTGGTCAATGTGTTTTCCGCCGCGATGTTCAAAGCCGCACCACCCGTGTGGAATGTACGCAGTGTCAACTGAGTTCCAGGTTCCCCGATAGACTGTGCAGCAATTACACCTACAGCTTCACCCGCTTGAACCATTCTTCCGGTTGACAAATTACGTCCGTAACAAGCCGCACATACACCACTCAAGGTTTCACAAGTCAATACCGAACGGATTTCCAACTCTTCGATACCCGCTTCCTCAATGGCAGTGGCAATTTCTTCCGTCAATTCCTGACCACCGGCCACGATCAACGCACCCGTTGTTGGATGATATACATCGTCAAGGGCAGTTCTACCCAAGATACGCTCATACAAAGGCTCGGTGATTTCATCGTTGTTCATCAAGGCCGTCATCGCGATACCACGCAATGTACCACAGTCGGGTTCGGTAATCACCACATCCTGCGCCACATCGTGCAAACGACGTGTCAAGTAACCCGCATCCGCTGTTTTCAACGCCGTATCCGCCAAACCTTTACGAGCACCGTGCGTAGATACGAAGTACTCCAATACGTTCAATCCTTCTTTGAAGTTTGAAATAATTGGGTTTTCAATGGTATCTCCACCCGAGTTGCCTGTATTCTTTTGAGGCTTAGCCATCAGACCACGCATACCGCCGAGCTGACGAATCTGCTCTTTAGATCCACGCGCTCCAGAATCCAACATCATATAAATGGGGTTGAATCCTTGATCCTCGTTTTGCAAATCATTGATCAATACACGCGCCAACTGGTTGTTTACACGTGTCCACAAGTCAATAACCTGGTTGTAACGCTCGTTGTTGGTGATGAATCCCATGTCGGCATTCGATTGAATTTCCAACACTTCCTCCATCGCCTTGTTCACCAATTGCTCTTTTTCAACGGGGATTTTTACATAGCTCAAGTTAAAGCTCAAACCACCTTTGAACGCATAGTGGAAACCAAGGTTTTTGATGTTATCCAAGAAATCTGCGGCCTTCGCAACACCACTCAATCGGATGATGTTTGTGATGATGTCACGCAAATTCTTCTTCTTCAACAACTCGTTGATGTAACCAACCTCGCGAGGCACTACTTGGTTGAAGATAATTCTACCGATGGTGGTATCAATGATCTTTTCAACCAACTCGTCGTTCTCACGCACGGTGGCTTTACATTTCACTTTGGTGTGCAATTCTGCGCGACCTTCGTTGTAGGCGATGATGGCCTCTTCTGCACCGTAGAATGTCAATCCTTCACCTTTCACAGGATGCTCAGGCGTAGATTTGCGTTCTTTGGTGATGTAGTAAAGACCCAAGATCATATCCTGAGAAGGTACGGTAATAGGCGCACCGTTGGCTGGGTTCAAAATGTTGTGCGATGCCAACATCAACAACTGAGCTTCCGCCACAGCCGCGTTGCCCAAAGGCACGTGAACCGCCATCTGGTCACCGTCGAAATCCGCGTTAAATCCAGAACATACCAAGGGGTGCAATTGAATGGCCTTACCTTCTACCAACTTGGGCTGGAAGGCTTGGATACCCAATCGGTGAAGCGTAGGAGCACGGTTCAACAACACAGGGTGACCTTTCAAAATATTTTCCAAGATATCCCAAATCACCGGATCTTTCTTTTCTACGATCTTTTTCGCAGTTTTCACGGTTTTTACGATACCTCTTTCAATCAGTTTGCGAATGATAAAGGGTTTGAACAATTCCGCAGCCATGTTTTTAGGCAAACCACACTCGTTCAATTTGAGTGTTGGTCCTACCACGATAACCGAACGACCTGAATAGTCAACACGTTTACCCAACAAGTTTTGACGGAAACGACCTTGCTTACCTTTCAGCATATCGCTCAAAGATTTCAAAGGACGGTTACCCTCACTCTTCACGGCGCTGGCACGACGGGTGTTATCCAACAACGAATCAACCGCTTCCTGCAACATACGCTTCTCGTTACGCAAGATCACCTCAGGGGCTTTGATCTCAACCAAACGCTTCAAACGGTTGTTACGGATGATAACTCGGCGGTACAAATCATTCAAATCAGACGTTGCAAAACGACCGCCTTCCAATGGCACCAACGGGCGCAATTCTGGTGGGATCACGGGCAACATCTTCATAATCATCCATTCAGGACGGTTTTCACCGGTCAACTGAGCGCCACGGAAACTTTCGATAACTTTCAAACGCTTCAAAGCCTCTTGCTTACGCTGCTGTGAAGTTTCGGTAGCCGCTTGGTTTCTCAAATCGTAGCTCAAGGTGTCCAAATTCACACGCTTCAACAACTCTTCGAGGGCCTCAGCACCCATCATCGCTACAAATTTGTTGGGATCAGAATTTTCCAACATCTGGTTCTCTTTGGGCAAAGAATCCAAAATGTCAAGGTATTCCTCCTCTGTCAACAAATCCAAATAATTTACGTTGCTCGCCGCACCCGTTTGTACCACTACATAACGCTCATAGTAGATAACCATATCCAATTTCTTGGTAGGGATACCCAACAAATAACCGATTTTGTTTGGCAATGAACGGAAGTACCAAATGTGCGCGACCGGAACCACCAAGTTGATGTGTCCCATACGCTCACGACGTACTTTCTTTTCAGTCACCTCTACACCACAACGGTCACAAACAATCCCTTTGTAACGGATGCGCTTGTATTTACCGCAATGACATTCGTAATCCTTGATTGGACCGAATATGCGTTCGCAGAACAATCCACCCATTTCAGGCTTGTAACTGCGGTAGTTGATGGTTTCAGGTTTTGTTACCTCACCGAAACTGCGACGTAATATGTTTTCAGGAGAAGCAAGCGAGATACGAATCTTGCTGAAGTTACTCCCTTGTTTTTGTGTTTTCTTTTGAAGTTGCATGATTGATTTCTGGGAATTAATCCATAAATGTTACTTCCAAGCCCAAACCACGGAGCTCGTGGAGCAATACGTTGAAAGACTCTGGGGTACCGATATTGGTGATGTTGTCACCCTTAACGATTGCCTCGTAAGCCTTGGCACGACCTGTGATGTCATCCGATTTCACGGTAAGGATTTCGCGCAAGATGTTAGAAGCACCAAATGCCTCCAACGCCCACACTTCCATCTCACCGAAACGCTGACCACCGAACTGCGCTTTACCACCCAACGGCTGTTGTGTAATGAGCGAGTAAGGTCCGATCGAACGTGCGTGCATCTTGTCATCCACCATGTGTCCGAGTTTCAACATGTAGCTGATACCCACTGTGGTAGGCTGATCAAATTTCACACCGCTCAAACCATCGTTCAAATAAACCAAACCGTTTTTAGGGATTCCCGCTTTTTCGGTCACCTCATCAATTTCAGCCATGGTGGCACCGTCAAAGATTGGCGTTGCGAATTTCACACCCATTTCCTTACCAGCCCAAGCCAATACAGTTTCGTAAATCTGTCCCAAGTTCATACGAGAAGGCACACCCAATGGGTTCAATACGATATCCATCGGCGTTCCATCGTCCAAGAATGGCATATCTTCCTCACGAACGATACGGGCAACAATACCCTTGTTTCCGTGACGACCTGCCATTTTATCACCTACCTTCAACTTACGCTTGTTGGCCACGTATACTTTTGCCAATTGCAAAATGCCGGTGGGCAACTCATCCCCTACACTGATAGAGTAATGATCGCGCTTGTAGTTGGTAACCTTTTCGTTGTGTACGTTGATGTAGTTTGTTAAACAGCGAACAACCAATTCATTCTTGTCTGCGTCGCTGGTCCAGTTGTGGTAATTCACATTGCTGTAATCAATGCTCATCAAATTCTTCTGGGTAAACTTGGTACCTTTTGGAATCAATTCCTCGCTGTACATGTTGTAAACCCCTTGGGAAGTTTTACCACCAACCAATTGGAACAATTTCTTCACCAATTCGTCTTTCAATTGACCCAAGTCCTTGCGGTGGTCATCATCCATCTTAGACAGACGTGTTTTATCACCACTGCGAGTTCCTTTGTCTTTTTTGCTCTTAGAGAACAATTTCTTGTCGATAACAACACCCTGAGCACCAGGAGAAGCCTTCAAAGAAGCATCTTTTACGTCGCCCGCTTTGTCACCAAAGATGGCACGCAACAATTTTTCTTCTGGAGATGGCTCTGTTTCACCTTTGGGGGTGATTTTACCGATCAAAATATCGCCTTCTTTTACTTCCGCACCCACGCGAATCAACCCGTTCTCATCCAAGTTGCGGGTCATTTCTTCGCTCACGTTTGGAATGTCGTTGGTCAACTCCTCTTCACCACGCTTGGTGTCGCGAACTTCCAATTCAAATTCAGTGATGTACACGGTGGTATACCAGTCGTCTTTCACCACTTTTTCTGAAATTACAATCGCATCCTCGAAGTTGTAACCCTGCCATGGCATGTAAGCCACACGCAAGTTTCTTCCCAACGCCAATTCTCCGCCCTGGGTAGCGTATCCTTCACACAAAACCTGCCCCTTAGTCACACGATCGCCCTTCTTAACGATAGGACGCAAGTTGATACAAGAGTTCTGGTTGGTTCTGCGGAACTTAATCAAATTATAGGTTTTGGTATCACCCGTAAAGCTCACCAAATCATCGAAATCATTGTGGTCGTAGCGAATGCGGATTTCGCGAGCATCCACATAAACTACCTCACCATTGCCTTCGGCATTGATCAATGAACGACTGTCTCTGGCTACCTTTTCTTCCAAACCAGTACCTACGATGGGGGCTTCAGGACGCAACAATGGAACGGCCTGACGCTGCATGTTTGATCCCATCAACGCACGGTTCGCATCATCGTGCTCCAAGAAAGGAATCAACGATGCCGCAATCGATACAATCTGGTTAGGGGCAACGTCCATGTACTCCAATTGAGAAGGATTTACCAACGGGAAGTCACCTTCCTTACGGCTCTTCACCAATGTAGTTTTAAAATTGCCTTTCTCATCCAATTCTGCGTTCGCCTGTGCGATGGTTTTGCCATCCTCTTCCTCAGCGGAAAGGTAAACAATACCACTTTCTACTTTGCCGTCTACCACCTTACGATAAGGTGTTTCCAGGAAGCCCATACCATTAATTTTGGCATGTACACACAAAGAAGAAATCAAACCGATGTTGGGTCCTTCTGGCGTTTCGATGGTACACAAACGACCATAGTGGGTGTAGTGTACGTCACGCACCTCAAAACCCGCTCTTTCACGACTCAAACCACCTGGACCGAGGGCGCTCAAACGACGTTTGTGCGTAATTTCTGCCAAGGGGTTGATCTGATCCAAGAATTGGCTCAGCTGGTTGGTTCCGAAGAAAGAGTTGATCACACTCGACAATGTACGAGCATTCACCAAATCTTGTGGGGTAAATACCTCGTTGTCGCGAATGTTCATTTTCTCGCGAATGGTACGAGCCATACGCGCCAAACCAACACCGAATTGAGCATACAACTGCTCACCTACGGTACGAACACGACGGTTACTCAAGTGATCGATATCGTCAAGAATCTCAGATCCATTGTACAACTCAATCAAATACTTGATAATGCTGATGATATCTTCTTTGGTCAATACGCGTACTTCCATTGGAGTATCGATCTCCAATTTTTTGTTAATACGGTAACGACCTACTTCACCCAAATCATAACGCTTGTCTGAGAAGAACAAACGCTCAATGATTCCACGAGCGGTTTCTTCATCTGGTGGATCTGCGTTACGCAATTGACGGTAGATAACTTCCAAGGCTTCTTTGCCGTTGTTTGAAGTATCTTTCTGCAATGTGTTGTAGATAACGTCATAGCTGATGCCATTCTCACTTTCGGCATTCAGAATGATTGATTTCACACCGGCATCTACGATGATATCGATATGGTCATCTGCAAGTACAGTATCACGCTCTAAAATCACCTCGTTGCGCTCGATACTCACCACTTCACCGGTATCTTCGTCAACAAAGTCCTCAATCCAAGTACGCAATACACGCGCGGCCAATTTTCTGCCGATTACACGCTTGAGACCTGCTTTAGACACCTTTACCTCTTCACTTAAACCAAAGATATCAAGGATGTCTTTATCACTTTCGAAACCAATTGCACGAAGCAAAGTGGTAACGGGGAATTTCTTTTTACGATCAATGTAAGCATACATCACCGCATTCACGTCTGTTGCGAATTCAATCCAAGAACCCTTGAATGGAATTACACGGGCAGAGTACAATTTGGTTCCGTTGCTATGAACGCTTTGACCAAAGAAAACACCGGGTGAGCGGTGCAACTGGCTTACAATAACACGTTCAGCACCATTGATGATGAAAGTTCCATTGGGCGTCATGTAGGGAATGGTTCCCAAATACACGTCCTGAACAATGGTTTGAAAATCTTCGTGCTCGGGATCATTACAACTCAGCTTCAACTTGGCTTTCAAGGGAACGGCATAGGTAAGTCCACGCTCGATACACTCGTTGATTACGTATCTGGGGGGATCCACGAAGTAATCGAGGAATTCCAAAACGAAAATGTTACGGGTGTCGGTAATGGGGAAGTTCTCACGGAAAACTTCAAACAAACCTTCTCCTTCACGCTTGTCGGCCGGAGTGTCTAACTGGAAAAACTCTTGGAAAGATTGGAGTTGTACGTCCAGAAAATCGGGATAATCAATGGCATGTTTTACTTTGCCAAATGAGATCCTTTTGTTTTGTATGGTGCTCAATTTTGTTGGTTTTTTTAGGTTTGACAGTGGTGTTCGTCTTAAAACGCCCAAAAGGCCCGCGGAATTTCCGGGGCCTTAGGGTACATTGGTTTAGTGCTTACTTAATTTCAACTGTAGCGCCGGCCTCTTTTAATTTAGCTGCCAAGTCTTCAGCTTCTGCTTTAGAAACTTTCTCTTTTACAGCCTTAGGAGCACCGTCTACTAAGTCTTTAGCTTCTTTCAAGCCCAAGCCAGTCAAATCTTTAACGATCTTAACGATCTGCAATTTGGCATCACCTGCGCTTACCAAGATTACGTCAAATTCAGTCTGTTCAGCAGCAGCCGCACCAGCGTCAGCGCCACCGGCAGCAGGAGCAGCAACAGCTACAGCAGCAGCTGCAGGCTCGATGCCGTGCTCTTCTTTCAAAATTTGAGCAAGCTCGTTAACCTCTTTTACAGTAAGGTTTACCAACTGGTTCGCGAATTCTTTTAAATCTACCATTGTTATTTAATTTAAGTGTTTTTTTTATTTGTTTAGTTACGTTCTTCAAGCGCTTTGATCAAGCCGCCAATTTTCTGAGGACCACTGGCCTGCAAACCACCAATAACATTTTTGATGGGTGATTGCAACAAACCGATGATTTCGCCAATAACATCTTCTTTGGTTTTCAACTTCACCAAAGTAGCCAATTGATCATCGCCAAGGAATACGGCGTTGTCAATCCAAGCGCCTTTCAACAGGACACTCTGTGTAGCTCCACGGAAATCCTTGATAGATTCAGCAGGCGCCTTTTGAGCTTCCGCTGTCAATACACAAGTTGTACCTTTCAATACATCTTTCAATGCACCGAAATCTTTTCCGCTTTCTTCCATGGCGATACGCAACAAGGTATTCTTAACCATGCGCATTTCAACACCACGTTCGAACAACATACGACGCAATTTGTTCGTATCGTTTGCACCCAAACCGGTGGTGTCTGCCAAATACACGAAATTGTTTGATTTAAACGTTTCCGTCAATTCGGCTACAACCGTCATTTTATCTGCCTTGTTCATCGCTTATATTCCTGGGATTGATTTAACATCGATACTAACACTAGGACTCATGGTGCTGCTCATGAAGATGCTGCGGAAGTAAGTACCTTTCGCTGCGCTCGGCTTCAAACGGTGCAATACCTGAACCAATTCCAATGCGTTTTCGCTTAATTTATCTGCGTCAAATGACACTTTACCTACTGAAGTATGGATGATACCGGTTTTGTCAACCTTGAAGTCGATCTTACCCGCCTTAACCTCAGTAACCGCCTTGCCTACTTCCATGGTAACAGTACCACTCTTAGGGTTTGGCATCAAGTTACGTGGACCCAAAATTTTACCCAAACGACCCAATTTCGCCATTACACTTGGTACAGCAATGATGATGTCGATGTCGGTCCAACCACCTGCAATCTTCTCGATATAGTCATCCAAACCTACGTGGTCTGCACCCGCAGCTTTGGCTTCTTCTTCTTTATCAGGAGTACAAAGCACCAAAGTACGAACAACCTTACCCAATCCATGAGGCAATGAAGCCACACCACGAACCATTTGGTTCGCCTGGCGAGGATCCACACCCAAACGAACGTCGATGTCTACTGACGCGTCGAATTTGGTGGTTGAAATCTGCTTAAGGATGTTACATGCCTCAAGCAAAGTATACGACTTGGTGTTGTCGTATTTTGCTTCCGCTTCTTTTCTTTTTTTACCAACTTTCATAATTCAAATTTTTAAAATGGGGCATCCCCTGTTACTGTGATACCCATACTGCGGGCAGTTCCTGCAACCAATTTCATGGCAGACTCAACTGTGAAGCAGTTCAAATCAGGCATTTTGTCTTGGGCAATGGTCTTCACCACATCCCAACTTACAGAACCTACCTTTTTACGGTTGGGCTCAGCTGATCCTTTTTGGAGCTTGGTAGCTTCCAACAACTGCGTTGCCACTGGAGGAGTTTTGATGATGAAGTCGAATGATTTGTCCGAGTATACGGAAATCACGACTGGCAACACCTTACCCATTCTGTCTTGCGTACGCGCATTGAATTGTTTGCAAAAATCCATGATGTTCAAACCTTTTGAACCCAACGCTGGACCGATTGGAGGCGCTGGATTGGCTTGACCACCTTTTACCTGGAGCTTGACGAAACCTGTTATTTCTTTTGCCATTGTTACTGTTACAATTTTTGTATTTGGTTATAATTTAACTCAAGCGGTGTACGGCGACCGAAAATCTTCACCATTACCTTGAGTTTGCGCTTTTCTTCATTTACTTCCTCGATGACACCATCGAAATCGTTGAACGGACCGTCAACAACCTTCACGGACTCACCCACCAAGAAGTGCTCTTCATCAGAAACCTCCGTTTCAGACAAATTATCGGCTGTGCCCAAAATACGACTCAATTCGTTTGGACGTAAAGGCACAGGCTGATCTTTGGAACCCAAAAAACCAACAACGCCAGTGACACTCTTGATCAATGGCATTATTTCCGGATCCGACAAATCGGCGTGAATCAGAATATACCCAGGAAATGCATTTCTCTCCTTGATGGCCTTCTTGCCATTCTTGATCAAATACACTTTCTCGGTTGGTATCAGAATTTCAGGCACAAAATCGCTCTTACGGTCGCGCTCTAACTCAACCGCAATGCTGTGCTTTACCTTCTTCTCCTGTCCGGTAATTGCACGAACTACGTACCACTTGTGTCTGTCTTCTGCGTTTGTCATAATTATTTGAATAATTTGTAAAACTGGGTCAGACTCACACCCAATACAGAATCAAGCGCCCATATCACTAGGGCAAATAATAAAGAGGCTACCAACACAATCCATGTGCTTTCCCTCAATTCTTCCCATGTGGGCCAGCTGACTTTGTTTACCAACTCGTCTCTGGTCTCACGGAAGTAGTTATTTATTCTTCCAAACATTGCGCTTTTATTAGCACGGGCACAAGGATTCGAACCCTGATCAAAGGTTTTGGAGACCTCTATTCTACCATTGAACTATGCCCGTATAAAAGGGAGCATTTTGCAATGCTCCCTCTATATCTTTCGATGTTCTATTACTCGATGATCTCAGTTACCTGACCAGCACCTACAGTTCTACCACCCTCACGGATAGCGAAACGCAAGCTCTTTTCCATCGCAATAGGTTGAATCAACTCAACTGTGATAGAAACGTTGTCACCAGGCATGATCATTTCTGTACCTGCAGGCAAAGAAATCTCACCAGTTACGTCTGTAGTACGGAAATAGAACTGAGGACGGTATTTGTTAAAGAATGGAGTATGACGTCCACCTTCTTCCTTGCTCAATACGTAAACCTCAGCCTTGAACTTCTTGTGAGGAGTTACTGACTTAGGTGCGCAAATTACCATACCGCGACGGATATCGTTCTTGTCGATACCACGCAACAAGATACCAGCGTTGTCACCAGCCTCACCACGATCCAACAACTTACGGAACATTTCTACTCCGGTACAAGTTGAAGTCATGTGTGAACCAAAACCGATGATTTCTACCGCGTCTTGTACGTTGATTACACCACGCTCGATACGACCAGTAGCAACAGTACCACGACCAGTGATCGAGAATACGTCCTCTACAGGCATCAAGAAAGGCTGGTCAACCAAACGGGGAGGAACTGGAATCCACTCGTCAACTGCATTCATCAAGTTCATGATGGTATCAACCCACTTGGCATCACCATTCAATCCACCCAATGCAGAACCACGGATGATTGGGGTGTCAGCTGAGAATTCGTAGAATTCCAACAACTCACGCATTTCCATTTCAACCAAATCCAACATTTCTGGATCGTCAACCATGTCAACCTTGTTCATGAAAACCACCAAACGAGGTACACCAACCTGACGTGCCAACAAGATATGTTCGCGTGTCTGAGGCATAGGACCGTCAGTAGAAGCCACTACCAAGATCGCACCGTCCATCTGCGCAGCACCCGTAACCATGTTCTTTACATAGTCAGCGTGACCTGGACAGTCAACGTGTGCATAGTGACGGTTGGCAGTTGAATACTCAACGTGAGCCGTGTTAATTGTAATACCGCGCTCTTTCTCCTCAGGAGCAGAGTCGATTGACTCGAATGAACGCATTTCAGAAAGACCAGCGTTGGCCAGTACAGTTGTGATGGCCGCAGTCAAAGTGGTCTTACCGTGGTCAACGTGACCAATGGTACCAATGTTCAAGTGCGGCTTGGAACGGTCAAATGTTTCTTTTGCCATAGTTGTTTGTTTTGTGTTGTTTTGTTGTTTGAGCCAATGAGGGGAATTGAACCCCTGACCTTTTCCTTACCAAGGAAACGCTCTACCCCTGAGCTACATCGGCGAATCCCCACAAAGGCAAGCCCCTGTTTCGATGCGAGCGGGAGACGAGGCTCGAACCCGCGACCTACAGCTTGGAAGGCTGTCGCTCTACCAACTGAGCTACTCCCGCAATTTGGTGTAAAAGTGTAGTGGGGGCAAGTGGACTCGAACCACTGAACCCGAAGGAGCGGATTTACAGTCCGCCGCAATTGCCGCTATGCGATACCCCCAGTAAAATTCACGGTCTCCCGATCCTTTTATTGTGCACTTTTACACACGGAGCCACCAGTCGGGATCGAACCAACGACCTACTGATTACAAGTCAGTTGCTCTACCAGCTGAGCTATGGTGGCTTTTAAGTTTGAGAACTTCAATTTGTGGTCACTTTCACAAAAGGACTGCAAAAATAGCATTAATTCGCGAATTGTCAAACCCTCTTTGAAATTTTTACACATAATTTTTCATGTCCACTCCACACCTACACCCAATACCCCACCAATCGCAATTCACCATCCCCCTATCCAAAAATCTGTTATACCTTTGCTACCCATGCAAAAACGAACCAAAATCGTCCTTGTAGTCCTCCTGTCTACTTTTGCCCTCCTGTTCCTCCTTTGGCGTAACCTCAACCAAACCACCGCCATATCCCACGATCTGTTCGCCCTCAAATCGCCCAAACAAATCAATAAAATCACCTTCAGCCCCAATAACCCCAAACTCCCCTACCTCACCCTCGAGAAAGTCGATGGCAAATGGCTCGTGAGAAATGAACACTATAGCTACCCCGCCGATACCAACTCCGTAAATCAACTGCTGTTTTGGGCCATGCCCAAACTCCAAGTGAAATGTCCCGTGCCCGATGCCGCCAAAGAAAACGTCATCAAAGACATCACCCTCAACGGTACCAAAGTCATCTTCTCCAATGGCGATGTAGAACAACACACCCTATTCATCGGTTTTGCCACACCCACACAAGATGCCACCTATATGTATTACCCCGGCACAGAACGCCCCTGCGAAATCACCGTGCCCGGCTTTGTGGGTTATCTAACACCCTACTTTAATACCAACATCCAATTGTGGCGCTCCGTATTTTTGGTCGATGTGAGCAGTCAGGAAATCACCTCCCTCAAAGTTACCTACCCCAGCGCCCCTGAACAGTCATTTCAAATCACCCAGCAACAAAACCAGCTGCAACTGCTCAATCACCAGCAGCAGCCCGTTCCAGCCAACCGCAGCCTGATCGCCGGCTACCTAGAACTAAGTAAGACACTCGCGCGCGAAGCCGGCGAACCCGCCGCCATCAACCGCAACCCCCAACAAGTAAAAACCGTAACGGCCCAAACCCCCGTTGTCGTTCTCGAATACACCTTTACCACCCAACCCAAGAAAACCATTTTCATCTATCCCATGGCCGTCAACGAAGGAGAAACCTATACCATGGAAACCCGCGATGGCACCCCCAAAACCGTGGAAACTACCCTCTTCTGGGCCAAAACAAACGATGAAGCCACCCTGTGGACCATGCAAGAAATCATTCTGCGCAACCGCCTTAAAACCCTGTCCAACTTTCTCCAGCCCTAACCCCGCGTGAAACTGCAATTCGCCATCATCGCCGCCATTCTCGGCTTTGTGTCTTCCGGACCTACGGGCGCCGTTGTGGGATTCCTCGTGGGCATGTATATTGATTATGTCAATGGCCCCAAAGACGAAGAAAGCCCAGAATATCAAAGACGTACCCGATCGCAATACCACCACGATCGATACCCGCCCGTGGATTTCAAAAACTCCCTGCTGATTTTAATCGCCGCCATCATGAATGCCGATGGGTCGGTGCTCAAAAGCGAACTCGAACTGGTAAAAGCCATGCTAGTGCGCACCTACGGCGAAGACGAAGCCAGACTCCTACTCCTTCGCCTGCGCGATTACCTCAAAGAATCTCACAACCTCTCCGAAGTGTGTCGCAACCTGCGCATGCGGATGAGTTATTCGCCCCGACTTGAATTGGTACACGTGCTGTTCCGCATTTCCCGCGCCGATGGCGATATTTCCGCCTCCGAACTGTCCCTCATCCAACAAATTGCGACCCAACTGGGTATTAGCACACCAGATTATCTGTCGATCCGCGCCATGTTCGTCAGCTCGCCCGATAGCGATTACCAAATTCTAGAAATTACCGCTTCCGCCACCGAAGAAGAAGCCAAAAAAGCCTATCGAAAAATGGTGATGCGGTTTCATCCAGACCGACTTCAGGGCTTGGACGAATCTGAGAAAAAAGCCGCCGAGGCCAAGTTTATCAAGGTGCAACAGGCCTATGATAACATCAAAAAAGCCAAGGGTTGGAAAGGATGAGAGTACACATTGCCCTGTTTTTTGTCTCCCTGCTCTATGCGATACTCTTTTCATGGGCCGGACAAATTATGCCCAACTTCCTTACCCCGGAAGCCTTTGTATTGCTGCGCGTAATTACCGCTACTAGCCTTTTTTATCTGTTTTCCCTCGCCATCCCGGCCGATCCCATTCAGTGGAAAGCCCATGGCTTGGAATTTGCCATCTGTGGTTTTTTTGGCACTTCGGCCAACATGTATCTCTTTTTCCATGGTCTGGCACTAACACACCCCATCAACGGCGCAGTGCTCATGCTCGTGACACCCCTGTTTGTTGGCATATTCGACCATATCCGGCTTCGTGTTTTACCAAAACGATGGTTTATCTTAGGCACGCTCATCGCGGCCGCGGCAAGTGTATGGCTCATGGTTGGCAAAGGCGCTCATTTCAATAGCGATACCCTTCGGGGCGATTTGTTTGTTGCAATCAATGCCTTGTTCTATGCCATTTATTTGGTGCGCGTGAAAAAAATCGCCCACATTTACAAACCCATCACCATCAATAAAATCACCTTCACTTTTGGCACCTTGTACCTATTACCGGTGGGTGGATGGGCGCTGTATCATACCCAGTTTGGCAGCTTTACGCCCTCCATTACGGCCAAGGTCATTTACATTCTCTTCTTCACCAGCTTCCTGGTTTATTTGCTCAATTCTTACGCCGTGAAAAAAGCGGGCCCTACCCTGGCTGGCTTATACATTTATCTGCAGCCGGTCTTGGCAACCATCATCGCGGTGATGCTCGGAACCGACCAACTCACCCTCTCCAAAGGACTGCTCATGCTCAGCATCATGGGTGGTGTATTTTTGGCCACGCGGTTCTCTCCCAAATAATTGAAAAAATCGTTATCTTTGCATTTTATTAAGTTATGCGTACCAAAGAAGCCAACGACCTCATCAACAGCGTGATTGAAAGCGTAGAGAAAAGCGGTATCAATGCCGACAAAATCATCAGCCCCTTACAAGCGGCCCGCGAATATGCGTTGAAAGAAAATGACCCCTTGGTAACGCGTGCGCTGCGTTTGGCTTGGCAACACGTAGAAGCCAATGAGGCTTTCGACATTGACCTTGCCGAAGAAATCGAAACCCCTGAAGAAAATTTCGTTTATTTTTTGTCGTTGATCGTGCGCTCAGAAAACGCCCTCAACCGCGATGAATTGCGCGAAATGACCAATCAGTTGCAGGCAGTAGCCTAATTTACCTGCCATGCTGCAAGGATAACAATATCCTCTGGTGTCGCTAAAAATCCCCCAAGCATGGCAAGCAGACTGACCTCCCTTCTTCTTTCCCTTCTTCTTCCTATCGTTGCCAGTGCCCAGAAAAAGGATTGTCCCTATTTTCTTCGTTTGCAAGTTTTCACACAGGACAGTCTCGATATCTCGTCCACGTCCACACCCCTCACACCGGCGCAAAATGCAGAAATTTTCTGTGAACTCAGCCACAGCATCAGCATTACCAATGAGCAAGGATTTGCCGTATTGAAAGGACTGTGTGCGAGCGTATCAGACATTGAAATTAATTATAAGGGCGTTCACTACCATGGGATCATTGAGAACCAACAAAACATCACCCATCCACTCGATTACTGCATCGTTGTTTTGAGTCCCCTCACACACCAAAACAAGATAACCACAGCAGAATTTGAAGCCACATGGACAAAAGTCCATTCAGGAGATTCCCTCTTCGCCATCTCCATGCAGTCTGCCCTCGTTCGTGCCCGAGCCAACACGCAAGGCGATGCCATGCGCAGCAGTCAATTACAGGCACTACCCATTCAAACCTTGGCGCGTTCACTGGAGCCACTCCCCATGACCCAAACCCTGAGCACCGGCATGGGCATCGGAAAACCCGTGGTACAAGGCATGTTTGGACAGCGCCTACCCATCCTCAACAATGGCTTCAGGATTGAGGGACAAACTTGGGGACTGGATCACGCACCGGAAACCGACCTATGGGGTGCGCAAAAAGTGGTTTTATTGCGGGGTACTGATGCGTTGGCCATTGGAGCCGATGCCTGGGGAAACGCCATCAATCTAGTAAATCAATATGATTTCCACGCTTTCAACCGGGATTACACCCAAATGGTATCGACCCAAACCAACGGCGGCGGGATTCAAGTGGCTGGCAGATTGATCAAAGGACGTCAAAAGCAAGTTCCTGGTAGACAGCCCGTAAATTTCACCCTTTCAAAACACCCTTACGGAAAAGGTCATTACTGGCTGTACTCCGCCAAAGCAACCGGCAATTACAACACCCCCACACATACCTTGAGCAATACCGCAACCCGTGAAGCCAGCCTATCCTATGGCAACCTTTGGAACAGCAAACGCGGCTATTGGGGACTCAAAGGCTTTGCAGAACGTGAATTCCATGTCAAAGCCTACGCCTACCGAGGGGGCATTTTTTCTGAAAGTCACATTGGCAATGTCAATGATTTACTCGCCGCCATGCAGCGCACCGAACCACTCGTAGACGCACCTTTTTCCTATCGCATCAATCGACCCATGCAGCAAGCCATGCATATTCAAGCGAGCTACAATAACCGCAACCAGGTGTTGGGAAAATACATCGTGCATCACAAAATCTCCTTGCAATCGAACCAACGTTGGGAGTTCGACCCCCATCGATCTACGAAAACCACGTTCGCCCAGCTCAATCTATGGCAAGGCACCATCAACCAATACACAGGATTTGAAAAATTAAAACCCGCATCCCACTTTCAAGTGAGGTGGGTATTCCAAAATACCAGCCAATGGCAACGATATGCAGGCTATTACTTCCTGCCCGATTATCAGCAATGGCAACCGAATTTACACTGTCGCATTAGCACCCAGTCGCATGCTCAAACCCAACAGTCATTGGTGCTTCGGGCCGATTATTTGATTCGAAATGCATCCCCAAAACTCAACGGAATTACGGAAAACCTATGGCAGCGTAAATTGGGCAGTTCCGCGGCTTACTCCCTTACCAAACAGGTGGGACAGCAGCAGTGGCAATTACACGTAAGTCAATTGTGGCGTCCCCCCAGCATCAATGAGTTGTACTCTCGCGGCGTGCACCATGGTGCGGCGTCTTTTGAGCAAGGCAATGGAAACCTACGGCCAGAAACCGGACAAAAATTGGAATTACTCTGGGTCAAAACATCCCAAAAACAAGAGCTCAGAGTCACCACATTCTACCAACAATCACAGAACTTCATTGCACTTTTCCCCATGGAATCGCCCATACTAACGGTGCGCGGCGCGTTCCCCGCCTATGAATATCGACAGCTCCCAACCCAGTACGGCGGGGCGGAAATACAGTTGTTGCGACAATGGGATCGAAGAAAACTCCAATTTTCCATGCGTTTCGGCGCGATTTATGGCAAAATCACCCACGGACAAATCGTACGTTACCCCAACTTCTTACCTTGTCCGAAAGGACAATTGCAAATCCATAAGCGATGGTCACAGGCCACACTGATGATCGAGGCCATCGGAGTGGGCAAACAACCTTTTTACACGCCCGGTAGCGATTTCCTGCCACCACCCAACGGATACGTTTTATTCAATGCGCAACTGCAATTAAACTCCAAAGGCCACGATCAACACGCGCATTGGGTCATTTATGGTGAGAATTTGGCAAACAAAGCCTACCGCGACTACATGGATCGATTCCGCTATTTCACAAACCAAGCCGGCATGAATGTAGGCATTAAATGGTTGTATGATGTGCATCACCACGACAAACACATGCATTAACATTCGAATCCATGGCATTTCGACAAGAAAAAATTAAATTCCCTATGGATAATACCATGAAATACCCCGTGAAAAAAACCATCAACCGAGGCGCCGTGATTACGGAGGTTGTATGCATGCTAATGTCAATCCTCACCTTCAGCGCCTGCGGGACCAAAGAGGATGAAGGCGAACTGATTACCACCGTACAATTGTCGCTCAGCGTCGCCGGTGGAACGCCCACGCAATACACATGGAAAGACCTCGACGGACCGGGCGGCAATGCACCCATATTGCCAGACACTATCAAATTGGGTCAAGTAACACCCGGGGGCAATCCTTATGTGGGTACCCTTACCTTTTTAAACGAGCAAAATGGACAACTTCAAGACATCACATTGGAGGTTAAAAACGAAGCGCAGGACCATTTTGTATGTTACGAAGTTTCCAGCATCACCATGCCACCGGTGGGACTCACCATTGTGGCCACCGACAAAGACCAGAACAACCTGCCGATCGGACTATCCACAGAATGGAAACCCTCGGGCAAGGATTTTGGGGTGGTTGTAGTTCGGTTGAAGCATCAGCCAGGAATGAAAAATGGCACCTGTGCTGTTGGCGAGACCGATGTTGAGGTCACTTTCCCTTACAAGGTGTTGTAAATAGTAGGTAGCGGTCGATACGCCGCATTTCGAAGTTGTATGCGGGCGGCGGTTCCCGCCGCCCGCATGGAGGGCTCGGCTTCGCCTCGCCCCCGTCCGTTACCCAATGAAAAAGCCCCGAAATCGGGGCTTTTTCATTATATTTGTAAAAATCAAATCCATGTCAGACAACCAAGCGTTAAAATCAACCGCCCTCACCGATCTTCACAGTTCTTTGGGCGCCAAAATGGTCCCCTTTGCAGGATTTAACATGCCTGTACTCTACGACAATCTCATCCAAGAACACCTGTGCGTACGCAATGCCGTGGGCGTATTTGATGTAAGTCACATGGGCGAAGTATGGGTAGAAGGTCCAAAAGCCTACGACCTGATTGAACACATCACCACCAACGATGTAAGCACCTTGTATGATGGCCGCGTTCAATACTCTTGTATGCCCAACGCCACCGGTGGTATCGTGGATGACTTATTGGTCTATCGCTTCAACGCAGAAAAATACTTGTTGGTGATCAATGCCGGCAACATCGACAAAGACCTGGCGTGGATTCATGAACAAAACAAAAACTTTGGTGCAACCATCACCGATGTAAGTCCAGAATACAGCTTGTTGGCGATTCAAGGTCCCAAAGCCACAGAAGCCCTTCAAAAATTAACCGCCGTTAACCTGTCGGAAATCCCCTACTACCATTTCGTGGAAGGCGAATTGGCAGGCTTGCAACTCATCATCTCTTGCACGGGTTACACCGGCGCGGGTGGATTTGAGTTGTATGTAAAAAATGCCGATGCGCGCACCCTGTGGGACAAAGTTTTCGAGGCCGGTGCCGAGTTTGGCATCAAGCCCATCGGTTTGGGTGCCCGCGATACCCTGCGATTGGAAAAAGGATTTTGCTTGTACGGTAACGACATCAACGACGAAACCTCTCCCATAGAAGCAGGATTGGGTTGGATTACCAAATTCAATCATCCGTTTATGATGAGCGAACACCACAAAGCCATCAAAGACAACAAGCCCACCAAAAAGTTGGTTGGTTTTGAACTCGTCGATAAGGGAATTCCCCGTCAGCATTACCCCATTTGCGATGCCAGTGGTGCCGTAATTGGTGAAGTAACCAGCGGAACCATGAGTCCCAGCCTCAACAAAGCCATTGGTTTGGGTTATGTGAAAAGCGAGTTTTCTGCGGCAGGTTCTGAAATCTACGTGGAAGTGCGCGGCAAATTGCTCAAAGCCACCGTTTGCAAAATTCCGTTTATGTAATTCTCTTCGGTTCTATCCGATAGAAAAATTTTTAACCAGTAAACAAGAGGGAGGCCATGCCTCCCTCTTGTTGTTTAATACCCTACTCCCCTTTAAGATTTAACTTGCCTTCACCAAATTTCAAATCCCAACAGCAGGAATTCACCTGAAAATTCCGTAATTGCCTGAATGAAAAACACATGGCCACTGATTTTGATAGCCCTCTTTTTAATGCCCACCACCGGCTGCAAAAAAGGCAGTGACGATCCCGCAATCTCATTTAGAAGTCGCAACCAACGACTCGTTGGCAAATGGAACATCATAGAGAGCAACAAATCCAGAGTCCGTACCTTTCTGTATCCAGGGACCGTAGATACTGCAACAACCCGATACGCCTTCAATGACAGCAAGGGGACAGTTGCTGTACTGATGAGCGGACAACCATCGAACATTACAGCGTTTGAAGGATCGGCAAGCATCGAATTCAAAGCCGATGGCACCCTCACATATACAGAACGCCAGAACGCCAGCATGGAATGGATCGAGAGAGTTACGGATGGCTATTGGACATGGCGAAAAACCGCAAAATCAAAATACACGTTGGAAATTTCCGACAATCAAGGCATCGGTCTAGGCACCATTTTCGATGGGGGTATCCTCAACCTTCAACGACTCAGCCACAATGATATTACCCTAGAATCCACCACCAGCTCATCCGGCAGCAACCCAACCACGGGTGAAACGGACAAAATCACAACCACTACTTTTTGTCGGCTTGAAAGAGAAAAATGAGATGCCCGCAGCCGGCATTCAAAACGAACAATCGAAAAGACACCCCCTAATCGAAGCGCAACGCTTCGATCGGATCCAATTTCGCCGCCTTCTGTGCTGGGTATAAACCGGCCAACAGCCCCACAACCACACACACCACCAAAGCCAACACCATCCATTCCCAAGGTGCTACAAAACCCGCACCCAAGGCCGCACCCACCAGATTACCGATAATCAGGCCTAAAATAATGCCGCCCAAGCCACCGATCTGACAAATAACCACCGCTTCAACCAAAAACTGATTTTTTACCTGTCGGGCCGTAGCTCCCAACGCCTTTCGCAAACCGATTTCTCGGGTGCGCTCGGTGACCGATACCAACATAATATTCATCAAACTCACGGCCGCGCCCAACAGGGTGATAATCGCAATGACCGTACCCACGCCCGATACCATTTTAATATTCTCCAGAGCTTCCTTGGCCATGGCGCTGCTCTGCTGCAAAACAAAATTATCCTCATCCTCCGGCTTCAATCGCTTGATTCTTCGCATCATGCTGTAGGCCTCGCTCATACTGGCCTCAAGATCCACTACTTTATCCACCGCCACCGTGATCACACAGTTGTCGCTGGCCATTTTCATATCGCGCCGAGCCCTAGTCACCGGCAAAAAAATCACCCGATCGCCTCCGCTCATGCCCATACTGGACCCTTTTGCTTGCAATTGTCCTACCACGCGATAAGGCTTCCCATTCACAGCAATCACCTGATTGATGGCACGATACTTTCGCTGCGATTCCGGAAACAGTTTGTCTGCGATTTCTTGACCAATCACCACAACGGGCACCGCATGATTGACTTCATTGTCGGTAAAAGCTCTGCCGGCGTCGAGATCATAATTGGCCGTTTTGAGATAATCAGCATCCACACCCAACACCCGAACATTGGGATTGGTTTCGGCCGACTGAAAGGAGGCCTTCGCTGTAAAATCGGCATTGACTTGCAAGGAAACCATCGCGCCTTTGGCTTCCATGCGCTTTTGAAATTCCCAAGCCTGATCAAATGTAACGGGTTCGCTGTCGCTCACCTCGCCAAAACGACGTACACCCGAGGCATCTCGTATGGTGTAACTTTGAGACCCCATCTTACTGAAGGTCTTTGTCACCGCGATTTGCATTGCACTGATGCTCGTTAAAATACCCACCAAGGCCGCTATTCCAATGGCGATAATGCTCGATGTTATGACAGCACGGGTGGCGTGGGCCTTGACAGAGCCCAAACCTTGCTTAATATTTTCAGCGAATAACGACACGCCTTAGGCCGAGAACGACTGTCCGCAGCCGCAGGTAGAAGTTGCGTTGGGATTGTTAAAAGAAAATCCACGGTTGGCCAGTCCATTCTCCCAATCCACCTCCATGCCCAGAACATACATGACATGGGCTTTGTTCATGACCATTTTAATGCCCTCCACTTCGTATTCATTGTCGCCGGCTTCCTTTTTATCGAAAGCCAACAAGTAACTCATACCCGAGCATCCGCCGCCTTTTACGCCGATGCGCAAATACGAATCTTCAGACAACTCCAAATTGGCTTGCAAGCGATGCAATTCTTCCAAGGCAGAAGTGGTGAAAGTAACGGGCGCGGTTTCTACAGAAGGTGTTGCGGTTTCCATAAGTACAAAAATACATCCCCACGGTGAAAGTAGGTATACTTCTCGATAAACGCTTTGTATCTTTGTTGAATGGAATTTTTCGCTGTACTCACGCCCCTGGCCATCTTTCCTGCGGGCTCAGACACCATCTTTATTCTCTGTTTGATTGTATTGCCCGCGTTGCTGGTATTCTTCACCGCACAATACATGATGAAGCAACACATCGCCAATGGCGTACAATTGGTGAAAACTGAAATCTTAAAAACCAATCTCAATACGTTTACACCCCTCAAATTACAGGCGTATGAACGCATTGCGTTGTTTTTGGAGCGCACGAGTATTCCGGCCCTGATCCAGAGCTATGCTCAAGCCGGACAGTCGGCCCGCGGCTTCGCCGCGGCCGCCACCCATGCCATCAAAGAAGAATATAGCTACAATGTATCCCAGCAGATCTATGTAAGCACCCAAATGTGGACCTTGGTAAAAGCCATCAAAGAACAACACATCCAATTGTTCCAAACCATCACAGCGAGCCTGCCCGCAGAAGCGACCGCCGCAGACCTGAGCCAAAAACTCATCGAATTCCTCCAATCCATGGAAATTCAACCCCAAGATCGCGGACTGGAATTCATGAAAAACGAAATTGCCTTAACGCTCGGACAGTAAACCCGAAGCTACCGAACCTACAACCAACCCGTTACCAAACCCCTCAGATGTCGATCGATAAGAAAAACAACAGCGGATTGCCCATTGATTTGGTCTATGGACCCAAAAGCAACAGCCACAACCCCGAACAACCCGGCCAATTTCCCTATACACGCGGAGTAAAAGCCGATATGTACCGGGGACGCTTGTGGACGATGCGACAATATGCGGGATTCTCCACCGCCGAGGCCTCCAATGAGCGATACCATTACTTACTAAATCAAGGCACCACCGGTCTGTCCGTGGCCTTCGACCTACCCACACAAATTGGCTATGATTCAGACCACGCCATGAGCGAAGGGGAAGTTGGAAAAGTGGGGGTTGCGATTGACTCGCTGGCCGACATGGAAATTCTGTTCAAAGGCATCCAACTGCAGGATGTCACCACCAGCATGACCATCAATGCCACCGCCTCTACCTTGCTTGCGATGTATGTGGCTTTGGCCAAAAAACAATGGGCCGATTTGAGCAAAATTGGGGGAACCATCCAAAACGATATATTAAAGGAGTACGCAGCACGGGGCACTTATATCTATCCCGTGCGCCCTAGCATGCGCCTTATCACCGATATTTTCGAGTGGTGCAGCAACGAATTGCCCCGTTGGAACACCATCTCTATTAGTGGCTACCACATCCGTGAAGCAGGCTCTACCGCCGTGCAAGAATTGGCCTTCACACTGGCCAATGGAAAAGCCTATGTAGAAGCCGCTAAGAAAAAAGGATTGGACGTAAATGTGTTTGGCAAACGCCTCAGCTTTTTCTTCAATGCCCACAACGATTTCTTTGAAGAAGCTGCCAAATTTCGAGCCGCCAGAAGAATCTGGGCGAAAATCATGAAAGACATGGGCGCCACCAACCCCGATGCCATGATGTTGCGCTTTCATACCCAAACCGGAGGCTCTACCCTCACGGCCCAACAACCCGAAAACAACATCGCCCGGGTTACCATCCAAGCCCTAAGCGCGGTTTTAGGCGGTACACAAAGTCTACATACCAACGGTTACGACGAAGCCCTCAACCTGCCGACAGAAAAAGCAGCGCGCATTGCCTTGCGTACCCAGCAAATCATCGCCCACGAAAGTGGCGCAACCAATACCGTGGACCCACTTGCCGGCTCCTATTATGTAGAACACCTCACAGATACCCTGGAAGCCGAAGCCATGAAGTTGATCCAACACATCGATGAGATGGGAGGATCCGTATCCGCAGTGGAATCAGGTTGGATGCAAGAACAAATTGCCCGAAGCAGTTACGAAGCCCAAAAAGCCATCGAAAATGGAGAGCAAATTGTTGTGGGAGTAAACGCATTCACCACCAACGAAACCGAAGCCATGCCATCCTTCAAAATCAACGACAGTATACGCCAACAACAAAGTGAAAAAATTGCCCAAATTCGAAGCCAAAGAAACGCTGAAAAATTTGAGTCGAGTATGAAAAATTTATCCGAGGCCGCTGCAGGAGATAGTAATTTAATGCCACACATATTAGAGTGTGTAGAATCCTATGCTACCCTGGGTGAAATTGCTGATATACTGAGAAATAGATTCGGAGAATACCAAGGATAAGGACCGATAATAACAAACATGCCCATCAACTGAAATGGAAGTCTTCCATACCAACTTGTTCCATAGTAAAAAAAATTAAAAAACAAGCGAAAAAAATTAGCACTTTGCGAATTTTGTCTTTTTCTTAGCACTTCGGTTGACGAGAAATGCAGCCTCTCATTATCAGCCACTTACAAGTAAATACCAACAAAGGATTAACAAATTAGAGCAGAAACACAGATGACAGACAAAAAGGCACACGAAATTTCTTGGCAAGAATGCCTTACCATTATCCGTGACAACGTCACACCCCAAAGTTTTAAAACTTGGTTTGAGCCCATCAAAGCAGTCAAATTGGCCAACAAAGTGCTCACCATCCAAGTTCCAAGTCAGTTCTTCTACGAATGGCTGGAAGAGCACTATGTACAATTGCTGCACAAAACCTTAAAGAAAGTAATCGGTCCAACCGCCAAATTGGAATACAACATTATCGTGGAAACCTCTGCTCCCGGCCACGATACTACCCCTTACACCATCAACCTGCCTACTGGCAGCAATTCAACCAAATCGGTTCAAAATGAATTGGGAATGCCCATCAACATGGACACCCCAATCAAAAACCCATTCATCATCCCCGGTTTGAAGAGAATGAATATCGACAGCCAATTGAATCCACGCTACACCTTCGACAATTTCGTAGAAGGCGATTGCAACAAATTGGCGCGCAACGCAGGATTGGCCATCGCGCAGAAGCCCGGTGGTACTGCTTTCAACCCACTCATGGTGTTTGGTGGCTGCGGATTGGGTAAAACCCACCTCGCTCACGCCATCGGCAACTTGATCAAACAAACCCACAAACAAAAAGTGGTTGTGTTTGTGAGTGCAGAAAAATTCATCAACCAATTCATCGATTCTGCCAAACAAGGCAACAACAACCAATTCATCAACTTTTACCAATACCTCGACGTATTGATCGTGGATGATGTTCAGTTCTTCGCCAAAAAAGAACGCACCCAAGAAATTTTCTTCCAAATCTTCAACCACCTGCACCAAAATGGCAAGCAAATCATCCTAACCTGTGACCGTGCTCCCAAGGATTTGAAGAACATGGATGAACGTTTGCTTTCTCGCTTCAAATGGGGCTTGAGTGCAGACCTAAATACCCCCGATTTCGATACACGCGTGTCCATCCTCGAAAACAAAATGTATCAGGATGGCATTACCCTCAACCGCGATGTGGTTGAATACTTGGCCCACAACATCGACACCAATGTGCGCGAACTCGAAGGCGCCTTGATTTCACTGTTGGCCCAAGCCAGTTTGACACGCAAACAGCTCGACCTCAACTTGGCCAAGCAAATCGTGAAGAATTTCGTGAAGAATTCAACCCGCGAAATCAGCATTGAATACATCCAGAAATTGGTTTGTGATTTCTACAACATCCCTGTTGAAGCCGTCAAATCCAAAACGCGGAAGCGCGAAATCGTACAAGCCCGACAGATTGCCATGTACTTCACCAAAGACCTCACCAAAGCCTCTTTGAAAAACATTGGTATCTTCTTCGGTGGACGCGACCACTCTACCGTGATTCACGCCTGTCAGACCGTCAACGACTTGATCGAAACCGATAAAAAATTCCGCCACGACGTGGAAGAAATCGAAAAGCGCATCAAAATCAACACCTTCTAATCGAATACTGTAAAGGTATTCTTCGGTGCATGCAATGCTTTGGCTTAGCATTGGATCGAAGCAACCTTTTCGTATTATCGAAGTAAAAATCAAGGCATGTTCAAATTCTATCAGTCCTTCCGCTACGCCCTCAACGGACTTTGGCTGTTGCTGAGCACCGAGAGAAATTTCAGAATCATGGGTATCGTTTGTGTCATTGTGAACATCGCAGGGTTTTCACTCGATGCCTTCGGCGAACACCTCAACCGCTTTGAATGGGCCATACTGTGGTGCGCCATGGGCTTGGTTTTTGTTTCAGAAGGATTGAATACAGCCTTGGAAACGACCATAGACCGATTGCATCCCGACAAACATCAAATGATCGGTCGGGCCAAAGACATGGCCGCTGGAGCCACGCTATCAGCCAGCATCGTTGCCATCATCGTAGGGTTGTACATTTTCGCACCCCATGTGATGTCCATCCTTCAGAATTAATTCACTAACGTTGCCGCCTGCAACCCCAGTTGCGATGAATCCACATCGTATGGGTCCTTTATAGACCCAATTCTTTCAATTGCTTTGAATCGATGGCACTTGGAGCATCAATCATCACATCCCTACCGCTGTTGTTCTTGGGGAATGCGATGTAATCACGGATACTCTCAGAACCGCCAAACAAACTACACAAGCGGTCAAATCCAAACGCCAATCCTCCGTGTGGCGGAGCACCATACTCAAACGCATTCATCAAAAACCCAAACTGGGATTGGGCCTCTTCTTTGCTAAATCCGAGTAAGTCAAACATCCGTGATTGCAATCCACGGTCGAAAATTCGAATGGATCCACCCCCAATTTCCACGCCGTTGATCACCAAATCATAGGCATCCGCTCGCACTTTACCTGGATCGGTGTGCATCAATTCAATATCCTGAGGCAAGGGACTCGTGAAAGGATGGTGCATGGCATGCCAACGACCGCTTTCTTCATCATGCTCCAATAAGGGAAAATCAAGTACCCACAACGGCTTATAATTGAAGGGATCACGCAAACCCAATTCTGAACCCATCAACAAACGCAATTCATTCAATTGCTTGCGCGTTTTGTGCAATTCACCCGCCAACAACAATATGAGGTCGCCCGGCTCAGCGCCGAACGCTTGTTTCCACGCCAACAAAGCATCGGCATCATAGAATTTATCTACCGAACTCTTCGCACTGCCATCAGCCTCTATCCTACACCATACCAATCCTTTGGCTCCAATTTGAGGACGTTTCACAAACTCCGTTAAACCATCCAATTGCTTGCGCGTGTAATGACCCGCACCCTTGGCACAGATACCAATGACAGAATCCATAGAATCAAACACCACAAAATCTTTCCCGCTCACCAAATCCACCGTTGTCTCCGGTGATTTCAGTTCCACAAAGCGCATATCAAAACGAATATCCGGCTTATCACAACCATACCAACGCATGGCGTCCGCATAATTCATGCGCGGAAACTCACCGAAAACCAGTCCCTTTTCCTTTTCAAACAAATGTTTCGCCAACCCTTCAAACGTTTGCAAAATGTCTTCCCGCTCCACAAAACTCATCTCACAGTCTATTTGGGTAAATTCCGGCTGTCGATCTGCACGCAAATCCTCATCCCGGAAACACTTCACAATCTGAAAGTACTTATCAAATCCACTCACCATCAGCAATTGCTTGAAGGTTTGTGGACTTTGGGGCAAAGCATACCACTGTCCTGGATTCAATCTTGAAGGAACCACAAAATCGCGGGCCCCCTCAGGTGTACTCTTAATCAAGACCGGTGTTTCCACCTCCAAGAAAGACGCCTCGCTCAAATAATTTCTAATGTGTTGAGCCAACCGATGTCGCAATTCCAAATTCGCACGAACCGGATCCCTGCGCAGATCCAAATAACGATACTGCATGCGAATATCATCCCCTCCGTCTGTCTCATTCTCTATGGTAAACGGCGGTGTTTTAGCTTGATTCAACACCACCAAATCCGAAACCACAATTTCGATTTCACCGGTGGGCATTTGTGGGTTTTTCGACTCACGCTCGGCTACAGTGCCGGTTACCTTCACCACAAATTCACGACCCAATTCACCCGCTTTGGCTAGCATGTCGGCGCTGTATGCTTCATTGAACGACAACTGAGTTATCCCATATCGATCTCGCAAATCCACAAACGCCATAGATCCCAACAAACGCACTCGAGCCACCCAGCCCGAAAGCGTTACAGTACTACCCACGTGCGACAAGCGCAATTCACCACAAGTATGCGAACGAAACATGGGGCAAAAATACAATGAGAAATACGAAAAGCCTTGGCGAATAGCGCCAAAAGAATTAATCTTTTTGTGATTCTGGCCAACCTTGGGCCTTGATCTCAAATTGGTTACCCGATTTGGTCAGCAACATATTCTTGGATGTCACGTCTGTCACATATCCAATCACCGTAAAATCAGGCATGGTTTTGATTTTTTCATAGTCGGACTGAGCCACCGTAAACAACAGCTCATAATCCTCGCCTCCATTCAAGGCAACCACACTGGGATTCAAATCAAACGACAACGCCGTATCCAAAGTTTGAGGATCGATGGGCAACTTTTCTTCGTAAACATGGAACCCAAATCCATTGGCTTTGGCCATGTGATACAATTCAGAGGCAACGCCATCGCTCACATCCATCATACTGCTGGGCTTTACTTCCAAAATTTTCAATAGTTCGATGACGTCTTTGCGGGCCTCCGCCTTCAGCTGTCGGCCCACGATATAATCATACTGCTCCAAATCCGGCTGCATGTTCGGCACTTCCATAAACACACGCTTCTCGCGCTCCAAAATCTGTAAGCCCATATAAGCGCCACCCAAATCTCCACTCACAACCAACAAATCTCCCGGCTTTGCACCGCCGCGATAAACCACCTTATCCTTGGCCACCTTGCCAGTTGCCGTTACAGAGAGCACCAAACCACTGCGCGAACTCGTGGTATCACCCCCCACTAGGTCTATGCCCAACTGCTCGCAGGCAATTTGCATCCCCGCGTACAATTCTTCCACCGCCTCCAAAGAAAAGCGATTGCTCAACCCCAGCCCCACCAACACCTGCTCGGCCATACCATTCATGGCGTATATATCACTCACGGCCACTGTGATGGCTTTGTATCCCAAATGTTTTAGTGGATGAAAACTCAAATCAAAATGCACACCCTCCAACAACAAATCCGTAGAAATCAATGAATAATGATCCCCCTGATCGATGACAGCACAGTCGTCGCCAATTCCTTTTACCGTCTTCGAATGCTTGATTTCGAAATGTTGGGATAGGTGTTGAATCAGGCCAAACTCGCCCAATGCACCGATTTCTGTGCGATCAGTATTGTCAAACATACCACAAAGATAGGCAACCCGGCCTAGCGCATCGCTTACAATGCGATACAAACATTCTTGGGCTCGGTGAAAAAGCGCATCGCTTCCCAACCACCTTCTCTGCCTACACCACTGCTCTTCACCCCGCCAAACGGTGTACGCAAATCGCGCAACAACCAACAATTCACCCACACAATACCCATTTGCAACTGAGCCGCCACCCGATGAGCCCGCGTCAAATGTTCTGTCCAAACGGTAGCCGCCAAGCCATATTCCGTGGCATTGGCCATCGCCAACACCTCCGCTTCTGTATCAAAGGGCATGATGCTGATGACCGGACCAAAAATCTCCTCCGTATTGCATCGCGCAGTAGCACTCAATCCCTCCAAAATCGTGGGAGCAATATAGTAACCGCCCTCCAACCCCTGTGGATGCAAGGCATGCCCACCGCACAAAACGGTAGCGCCCTCTTCTTTCGCCAAAGCGATGTAGCCCAATACCTTCTCGTAATGGGGTTTCGATACGATGGCGCCCACGCGGGTTTGCGGATCCAATGGATCGCCCACCTGCATCTCAGCCACCGCCTGTACCAGCGCATTTTTTACCCGCTCATAAACCGGACGTTCCACAAACACCCGACTGCCACACAAACAAATTTCCCCCTGGTTCATGAACGAACTGTTCACCGTGGTTTTGATGGCCTTTTCCAAATCCGCATCCGCGAAAATGATGTTCGGATTTTTCCCTCCCAACTCCAGACTCACCTTTTTAAACATCGGACCCGCCACACTGGAGATATGCTTGCCAGTGGCGGTTCCACCCGTGAAAGAAATGGCCTTGATGTTGGGATGCTCTACGATAGCCTGTCCAACCGACGCCCCCAACCCATGTACAATATTCAACACGCCGTTGGGCAAGCCTGCCGCAGTACATATCTCCCCCAACATGGCCGCCGTTACCGGCGTAAACTCACTGGGTTTGGCCACAACACAGTTTCCCGCAGCCAACGCAGGCGCAATTTTCCAAGTAAACAAATACAAAGGCAAATTCCAAGGGCTGATACAACCCACCACCCCAATGGGCGACCTCAATGTGTAATTGATGGCTTTGTTTTCCATGGCATGGCTCTCACTGGCAAACTGCATGGCCGCCGTTGCAAAAAATCGGAAGTTCTGAGCCGCACGAATCATTTCATTTTTGGCCAACCAAAGGGGTTTTCCCTGGTCGGTACTTTCCGCCAGCGCCAATGTATCCCTCAGATTATCAATTCCTTCCGCAATGGCATTCAATAGCTTGAACCGCTCTTCGGCCGGGGTATTGCTCCAAGCAGGAAACGCTGCTGCCGCCACCTCATACGCCTTCGACACATCCGTTGAATCCGAGTTGGGAATGCTGCCGTAAACTTGCCCGTTAGACGGGTTATAATTGTCTAATACTGCGCCCGTGCTTGAGGCACACATTTCGCCGTTGATGTAGTTGAGAATATTCATACCCCTCTTGTTTCGGTTTCTGTTCGATTTTATCGGTTGCCAATTTCGGCAAAAATTTCATACACAACGGATGAAGACCAAATGGCATTTTCTGAAACACTTACGCCATACCCCTGCCGAGGTTGGAAAGAAACGCGCACGTCTCTGTCCATGTACCAACTGCGCTGCTTGATGGTCCACTGCATCAACTGAATTTTATTTTTGCGGTAGTTCACCATCAACTCCTGCAATTCTGCCGCTGTATCTTGAGCATTATACCGCACAATTCTGAGCGATCCAGCCGAATCAACAGTCTCGTCATATTTTGTTTTTTTGGCCGCTTCCAACAACGACCAAGTTGTAACCCACTCCAATTCATTGGCCCAATCCAGGGAGTCTATCGTTTCGGTAGAAACCTCATCGCCTTTGCTGACCGTTTTCCGCAGACCGGGTTGCGTTTTTTGCAACCATTGAATTTCCTGTTGCGCAAACAACACAAAATCATCCAACTCTCCCGCCTTTTTTGCCGTGGATTTCTCTCCGCACGAGGCAAAAACCAGCAGCGCCAAACAGGCCAAACCCATCCCATATTTCATTTTCATACAATCAACGATTTACCCGTCATCTCCAAAGGCTGCACCAAACCCATGATCTGTAAAATTGTGGGTGCCACATCCGCCAAAATACCGTTTCTCAAATCTTGTTCACGCTCTTGCGTTACCCACCACACCGGCACCGGATTGGTCGTGTGCGCTGTATTGGGACTGCCGTCTTCATTTACCGCGTAATCCGCATTGCCGTGGTCGGCAATGATTAAAAATTCATACCCTAACTCTTCACCCACTTCTACCAAACGCTGCAAACACGCGTCCACCGTTTCCACAGCTTTGATGATTGCCTCGTAAACCCCGGTGTGACCCACCATGTCTGCATTGGCAAAATTCAGGCATACAAAATCATACTGCTCCTGTTGCATCTTGGCGATGGCTCGATCGGTTAACTCAATGGCACTCATTTCCGGCTGCAAGTCATAGGTTGCCACCTTCGGCGAATTGGCCATCAATCGATCTTCCCCCTCAAAGGCCGCTTCCCTGCCACCCGAGAAAAAGAACGTGACATGGGGATATTTTTCCGTTTCAGCCGCCCGCAACTGGGTCTTTCCAGCCATCGAAATCACCTCCCCCAACGTTTGCTGTAAGTTGTCGTTTTCAAACAACACACCCGAGATTTTAAATTTTACATCGTATTGCGTGACGGTGTAATAATGCAACTTGCGTTTCTGCATCCCGTGTGATGCGAAATCCTCCTGTGTCAGCGCACGCGTAATCTGTCGGCCGCGATCCGTCCTAAAATTGGCATTTAACACCACGTCGCCATCCTTCAACAGTCCTTCCTCACCGGGCAAACAGCGCAAGGCCGACATAAATTCATCCGTAATCCCCGCAGCATATTCATCTTCAATGGATTGCGCCACATCTTTGGTAATTTTCCCTTCGCCCTTCACCAACAAATCGTAACACACTTTCACCCGCTCCCAACGCTCATCGCGGTCCATCGCGTAATACCGTCCCACCACTGTGCTCAACTTGGCCGATGTGCCTTGAATGTGAGCCAGCAAATTCATTACATGCCCCAATCCCGATTTGGGATCGGTATCCCTTCCATCCAGAAAAGCATGAACATAGATTTTCTTCAATCCAAACGCAGAAGCAATGGAGCAAAGTTGCTTGATGTGTTCGATGTGTGCATGCACACCCCCATCGCTAAGCAAACCCATGATGTGAAACGGCTTGTCTTCCGTCTTGGCTTTATTCATGGCCGCTAACAACACTTGATTTTCCGCCACAGAACCCTCAGCAAAAGCTTTGTTGATCTTGGCTAACATTTGCCAAACAATTCTACCTGCACCAATATTCATATGCCCCACCTCAGAATTGCCCATTTGTCCTTCCGGCAACCCCACATTCTCCCCATCCGTTCTGAGGGTTGCATGGGGAAATCGCGCAAACAGGGAGTCTGTAAACGGAGTGATCGCTTGATTGATGGCATCAGAGTGAGAGCCATTTCCAAGCCCCCAACCATCCAATATCACCAAACCCACTTTTTTAACCATTCCACAAAGGTACAACACCCCGTAATTGTATGAAGTAAATTCCCGATATTTGTGGTATGAAAAACCACTTTTCTGTAGCCTTTCTGTGCAAAAGTTGGGGCCTGTGCCTCGGACTGATGTTCGGCGGGGTTTCAGCGCTCTCTGCGCAAGTGGTTTATGATGTAGATCCAGCAGTAGAAACGATCGAAAAAAATCGCATCGAAAAGAGCAAATCTGCCGACAAAAAAATCATGGGTTACCGCATCTTCATTGGTTTTTCAGCCAAGCGAGCCGATGCTACCGAAATTCTGACCAAGGCCGAAGAGAAATTTGCAGATACCCATGGTGCCGTTTTGATTTACGACGAACCCAACTTCAAAGTATATGTGGGCACGTTTGCTACAGCCGCCGAGGCCGATGCCGCACTGGTTGAAGTAAAACGCGAATTCCCCACCGCGCGCAAATTGCGCATGCTCATTCCCAACCCCGCCTATAGCGGACCAACGTCGAACTGACCCATGCCCAATTCGCTGAAAAAAGATCCCAAAATCGAAAAAACGAAACAAGAGGTTCGGGAACTCTTCACAGCCTACTTAGAACAAAACCAGCAGCGCAAAACCCCAGAGCGCTATGCGATACTCGATGAAATATACTCTTCCAAAAGTCATTTCGACGTGGATGAATTATTTCTCAAAATGAAATCGAGAAACTACCATGTTAGTCGCGCTACCGTATACAACACGCTAGACCTCTTGGTGGAATCCGGATTGGTGAAACGCCATCAGTTTGGCCAAAACACCTCCCATTACGAACAAGCTTACGGCTATAAACAGCACGACCACCTCATTTGCAATCATTGCAAAAAGGTATTCGAATTTTGCGATCCGCGTGTGCAACAAATCACCAGCACCATGGGCAATCTGCTTAAATTCAACGTAAGCAGCCACTCTTTACATTTATACGGAGATCCAAGCACCAACGAACAAGGCGAATGTGCCCAATGTGGCTTGGTCCCCAACAAACTATAGACTTTAGACAATTAATTACATGGTTGATGTTATACTTGGCCTCCAATGGGGCGACGAAGGAAAAGGAAAAATTGCGGATTACCTCACGCCCAAATACAACGTGGTAGCTCGTTTTCAGGGCGGTCCAAATGCCGGACACTCACTGGATTTTGAAGGCAAAAAGTTTGTCCTCAACACCATCCCCTCAGGCATTTTCCGCAAAGAAACCATCAACCTCATTGGCAATGGTGTGGTGATCGACCCTGTGCGCTTGCGCGAGGAAATCGAGCGCATTGTAAACGAATGCCCGGACTACAAAGAGCGTTTGTACATCTCACAAAAAGCCCACCTCATTTTACCCACGCACCGCATGTTGGATGCCGCCTCCGAAGCGGCCAAAGGCGATGCCAAAATTGGCTCAACCTTGCGTGGCATCGGCCCCACCTACAAAGACAAAATCGGTCGCTCCGGACTTCGCGTTGGCGATATTCTGGAATCCGACTTCCGTCAACGATATCAAGAAGTGGTAAAAGACCACCTCAGAATGATCGAATTTTTGGGCTTTACCGACTTCCAATTGGACACCGAAGAAGAGAAATTCTTTAGTGCCATTGAATTCTTGAAAGGACATAAATTGGTAAACAGCGAATACTTCATCCATGACTGCATCAGCAAAGGACAGAAAGTACTCGCCGAAGGAGCACAAGGCAGCCTGTTGGATGTAGAATTTGGAACCTATCCATTCGTTACCAGCTCTAACACTTTGGCCGGCGGCGTTTGCACCGGTTTGGGTGTCGCCCCAAAACAAGTGGGCAAAGTGTTCGGCATTTTCAAAGCCTATTCTACCCGCGTGGGTTCAGGTCCATTCCCTACCGAGCTCGACAACGAAACTGGAGAATATTTACGCATCAAAGGACATGAATTTGGCGCCACAACAGGCAGAAAGCGCAGAACCGGCTGGATCGACTTAGTAGCGTTAAAGTACACCTGCATGTTGAACGGAGTAGACGAACTCATCATGATGAAAAGCGATGTACTCAACGGCATGGAAAAAATCGCCGCGTGTACCGCCTACATGATTAACGGCGTTCGCAGTGAACAAGTCCCCGCCAATCTTTGCAGTAGTGATGTGGAGCCTATCCTAGAATGGTTCCCTGGCTGGAGTGAAGATCTTAGCCACACCCAAGGGTTTGAGGCCATGGACGAGCACTTCCGCAATTATGTGCACTTTGTAGAGAATTATCTGGGCACCAAAATTCGCGTGATCTCCCTCGGACCTGAGCGTGAAAGCACCTTGGTGAAAGACTAATCCTACCCTAGACCGGCCCATGAAAATCATCTGTATCGGCAGGAATTACGACGCCCATATCCGCGAACTCAACAACGAGGTACCGGAAGAACCCGTCATTTTCATCAAACCCGATACAGCATTGCTGCGCAACAACAACCCGTTTTTCATTCCCGATTTTTCCAATGAAATCCACCATGAAGTGGAACTGGTAGTGAAAATCAAGAAGCCGGGCAGACACATCCCCGTTCAGTTTGCCAAAGATTACTACGACGAGGTATCCTTGGGCATCGATTTTACAGCCCGAGATGTACAAAACCGTCTCAAGTCCAAAGGACTGCCCTGGGAAAAAGCCAAGGGCTTCGATCACTCGGCCGCCATCGCCAATTTTTTACCCCTTTCTGTTCTAACCCAAGGAGAGAACAACGGCATCAACGACTGTCATTTCCACTTGGAAAAAAACGGTGAAATTGTGCAGAAAGGACATACCAAACACATGATTCACAACGTGGATGAAATCATCGCCCATGTCTCTCAGTATTTTGGTTTGCGCATTGGCGACTACATTTTCACCGGCACACCCGAAGGCGTAGGGCCTGTTAAGTCGGGCGATCAGCTGAAAGGCGTACTGGCTGGGCAAACGCTTTTTGATTTTTCGATTCGTTAGTTTTAAATTTATCCAAATAAAAAAGCGGGGGCGGCCATTGGCCGCCCCCGCTTTTTTATTCAATGGAAGTGAGAATTATTTCAATACCACTTTTTGAGTTGTAGTACGACCTGCATTGTCGGTGATGTTCACGAAGAAAATACCTGACAAACCACTGGCGTTTACAGTCTCAACTTTGCTGTTGGCGTTGATGCTACGAACCACACGACCGTCGATGCTACGAACAACGATGTTTTTGATGTTGTTGGTAGTCAAAGCAACCACGAACTGGCCTTCAGCAGGGTTTGGTGCGATGCTAACTTCTGCGCTCTCGATGATGTTCTTGTTAGAAACCACGGTGCAAGAGTTCCACTTGTATGTTGGCAATACAACATCAGCAGTAGCAGTAGCAATATCAAATACACGATCCACTTTGTTGTAACCGTTCAATGAACCACACTCAATTTTCAAGTTCTTTTCGCTGAAGTCGTCGTTCTCAGACAAACCGTTGGCGAAACGGAACTGATACTTTTGAGCCCAAATCTTGATGGTGGTAGAGTAAATGCCATTACCCATATCCTTCAACTTGATTTTGTTGAACTTCCACTCAACCTGAGCCGTGTCCATGTAAGGTTGGAAGTTACCAGCCAACCAAACGCCATCCGCAGATACGATGGTGTCAGACATATCAACAGAGAAAGTAACATTCAACAATGAACCCAACTTAGGAATGGTGTAAACAGTATCACCGGTGATAGAACCATCAGTATAGTTCAATTTGAAAGTACGGTTAGGGCCTTTGATGATCCAAGTACCAGCAGGACCTGCAGTAGCACCCCACTCGTATGAACCAGTCAATACCTGAGGGTAAGTAGCAGACCAGATACCGTCGTTGGCAACTTTATCACCACGCAAACCGCTATCGTTGGCTACGAAATCAGACCAGCCAGACAAGTTACCCTTGAATTTTACGTTGGTCAATTTGAAGCTGTTTTGGTAGTTACCATCCACCACGTGGAAGGTTACGTCGCGCTTGTACTTAGGAATCAACGCGCAAGTATCTTGTTGGTTGAAGCAAACGTGCTTGGTGATTACACCCGCACCAGCCACTTTCAAGTCGCGGTCGTTCACAGATTCCCAACCACTCTTACCATTCACAAATTTGAATTTGTAGTCACCATCAGGCAAGAAAGCCACCAAGTAGTACATGTCGCCTACGTTCTTACATTTAGCAGCATCATCAGAAGGTGTCCAGTCAGAGGTCATACCCGCCTTGGTCTGGTAGTTACCAGCCACGCGAACGCCATCCGCAGATACGTCTTCGTTCTTCATGTCTACTTGGAAAACCACACGCTGAGTACCAGTTGCTGGGGCTGCACAATCCGCAGAAGCGTCGTTGAAGCAGTAAACATCCAACACTTGATCCGCAGTACCCGTAGTCAACTTACGGTTGAATGACTCATCGGGCATACCCCAAGCGTCACCGTTGATGTACTTGTACTCGTAGCTTGTGCTCGCCTTCAATGTCAATTGAATTGAATACACATAACCAGATCCTGTAGCAGTCAAAGTGTTACCAGTAGCGCCTGGAGACCAGTTGCTACCAATACCAGCATCAGCCTGCAAATCACCGGCGATACGGATACCCTTTGGACCTACTGCTACATTCTGCATGTTTACCCGGAAGGTAACCTTTACAGTTTGCGCAAAAGCTGCAGTCGACAACGCAGCCAAGGCAATGAGTGAGTAAATTTTTTTCATGTTTATATTGTTTTAATATTTCTGCCGTAAAGATAAATAAAAAAGTGTCAAACTGACAATAACCTTTTTCCCAAAAAATTGCACTTTCTTTGTAATACCCAAAAGAATTCATGAAAAAGCTGATTTTATTCTGTCTTACCACCTTATTATTTGCATCAAACAACCTCACTGCCAGCTTGTTACCGCCGCGAAAAAACACGTATCACGTAGCGCCACCCTCCTGGTATTTGGGCTTTTCCAACCCCAAATTGGAGATCATTTTGCACGCAGAAAACATCAGCCTATATAACATCGCCATGAGCCCCTACGCGGGTGTTACTTTTGATAGTGTGGCCCAAAGTGCGAACCGACATGTATGCTACATTCATTTGACCATTCAGTCCAACACGCAACCCGGCTACTTGGAATTTAACGTAACCCCCAAAGAAAAACGCAGCAAAGCCCAAAGTGCTTACGTTCTGAAGTACGAACTCAAATCGCGCCGTGCCAAGGAGGCCCAAGCACCCGGAATCACCCCCAACGACGTAACCTACCTCATTTTCCCCGACCGATTTTGCAATGGCGAAACCGATAACGACAATGCCGATATGCAATACCGTGTGCGCGTGGATCGCGGCGGTTTGAAATCCCGACATGGAGGAGACCTCGCGGGTGTGCGCAGCAAACTCGACTACCTCAGAGAGTTGGGCATCACCTCCCTGTGGTTGAATCCCGTTCAAACCAACGACCAACCCGAGGAGAGTTTTCACGGATATGCCATCACCGACAACTACGAAATCGATCCGCGATTTGGCAGCAACAAAGAATACGCCGACCTCGTTGCAGAGATGCGGAAACGAAACATGAAGATGATCATGGACATCATCCCCAATCACGTGGGCGATAAGCACTGGATGAACCAATACTACGATACCGGCTGGTTCAACTACAAAGACACCTATGTGCAGACCAACTTCCGCGCACCCACTTTCGCTGACCCCAACGGGGCCCCATCCGAGAAAAAAATCAACATGGACGGCTGGTTTGTTGCCACCATGCCCGATTACAACCAGAAAAACCCACACATCGCCACCTACCTCGACCAACTGTATTTGTGGTGGATCGAGTTTGCGAATCTGTCGGGCTATCGCATCGACACCTACCCCTACCCCGACCAGGATTACATGAATCACCTCATGGAGTTATTGTTGAAAGAATACCCTCAACTCACCATTTATGGAGAAACCTGGGTGCAGCACACCACCACCCAAGCCACATTTGTACGCAACAACATCAAAGGCTTCGAGAAAAATAGATTGCCTGGGGTAACCGACTTTTCAATGTGTTGGGCTTTCCAAGAAGCATGCTCTAAACCGTTTGGCTGGACCGAGGGACTGAATCGAGTTTACATCACCCAGAGCGAGGACTTTTTATATCAAGACCCTTACAAGAATTGCACGTTTTTAGACAATCATGATATTTCTCGTTTCTATTCGATTGCCAACGAAGACATCGATGCATGGAAACGCGGCATCACATTACTGCTGACAACACGCGGACTACCCTGCATTTACTACGGCACTGAAATACTCATGACGGGCAAAACCGAAAAATCGGACGCTTACGTAAGATTCGATTTTCCGGGCGGATGGAATGGCGATCCGGTGAACAAGTTCATACCCAAAGGTAGAACATCCAAAGAGAATGACGCGTGGAAATGGATGCAAACCCTCAATAAAGCCAGAACCTCCATGCCTGCCTTGGGCGTTGGAAAAACCATGCAGTTTACCGGCATCAATGGCATTTACACCTATTTCCGCTACACGGACAGCCAAAAAGTGATGGTCGTTTTGAGTCAGAGCGATGATTCCCAGGAAATTGCCCTCGGCCGATTCGCAGAGATCACCACCGGTTATACCAAATTGAGGAATGTCATGACCGGCGAAATCACACCTTTGGGCAACACATTGAAGGTAGCAGCCAAAGGCAGTTATGTATTCGAGCTAGTCAAGTAGTGAGCAACGCCCCAGTGGGTGAAGACTTTTTTTGAATTAGGCCTTTTCCGACATCAGCGTGCGGAATTGTGCTAAGCGGTTGTTTACATCTTCCTGTGTAATGGTGGCCAATTTGGTGGTTCCGAATTGTTCCACACAATAGCTTGCCAAAGCACTTCCGTACACGATGCCTGTTTTCATGGCCTCAAAATCGGTTCTGCCAGTGCTGGCCAAATATCCGATAAATCCAGCGGCAAACGTGTCTCCTGCACCGGTTGGATCAAAAACTTCCTCTAGGGGGAGTGCTGGACAGAAGAATGTTTGTCCTTCTGCACCAAATAACAAGGCGCCGTGCTCTCCTTTTTTGATAATCAATGTCTGCGGACCCATTTCACGAATCACACGAGCCGCTTTCACCAAGCTGTATTCACCCGATAACTGTCGCGCTTCTTCGTCGTTGATGGTCAATACATCCACTCTTTTGAAGACAACTTTTAGGTCGTCCATGGCGATATCCATCCAAAAGTTCATGGTGTCCATAACCACCAACTTGGGCTTATGGGTTAAACGATCGAGGGTGGTTAACTGCACTTGGGGACTCAGATTTCCCAACATGACGAAGTCAGGCTGCTGCCAATGTTCAGGAACGATGGGGTCGAAATCGCCCAAAACATTCAATTCGGTGACCAAGGTATCACGGGAATTCATGTCCATATGATACTTTCCATGCCAGAAAAACGACTTTTCACCTTGCTTCACTTGGAGTCCGGAGGTATCTGTACCACGGGCTTTCAACGTCTCAACGAAGTCAAAATCAAAATCCTCACCTACTACGGCCACCAGACCTACTGGCTTGTGCAACAATGTAGTAGCCAAAGAGATATAGGAGGCGGCACCACCCACAATTTTACCTGTACTACCAAAGGGGGTGTCGATGGCGTCAAACGCAACGGATCCGATAACGAGAAGGCTCATAAAAATATTTTAAAAAATTTCTGCAAAGGTATTGAATCGAAACCGCTTTCATACTATTTTTGCATTCCGGTTGAGACAAGGCAACGCTTGAAAAAGCAACCTTGTTCTAACACAGACTCCTTGATAGCTCAGCCGGTTAGAGCGAGCGGCTGTTAACCGCTAGGTCGTTGGTTCGAGTCCAACTCAGGGAGCAGGTAAAAAGATAAAAAGGGTTATACTTTGATAGTATGACCCTTTTTGCATTCACTAAGTGATTATTGTCACGTTTACAATCTCTTTCTTTCATTAATTTTACACATTATAGAAACCCCTACGATTAAATTTCGGGTTAATTCTGGATTTATAAATGAAACAAAATATTCAAATAGGATTAAAAGAAAATTGGAAGCAGTTTACCATATTGGTGTTCGTCAACGCCTTTGTTGGTGGAATGATTGGTATAGAAAGAACTATTTTCCCCCAATTTGCTGAATTAGAGTTTGGTATTGAATCTAAAACGGCAATCCTTTCATTTATAACTGCATTTGGTATAACCAAAGCAATAGCAAACTATTTTACCGGAAGGCTGGCTAATAAATTTGGAAGAAGAAATCTTTTATTATTCGGTTGGGTGCTTGCTATTCCTATTCCATTCGTACTTATTTATGCATCAAGTTGGAGTTGGGTAATTTTTGCTAATGTTCTTTTAGGTATAAGTCAAGGTCTAACTTGGAGCAGTACTGTTGTAATGAAAATTGATTTGGTTGGTGAAAAAGACCGTGGTTTCGCAATGGGGTTAAATGAATTTGCCGGTTATCTTGCTGTTGGATTAATTGCATTTCTATCCGGATATGTTGCAGACACATACGGAATAACACCTTATCCATTCTATATTGGAATTATAATTTCAATTATTGGTTTTTTATTGACTTTATTATTGATTAAAGATACCCGAATTTTTGTTAATCAGGAGAGTACAACCGACAATACTGCACAACTTGACAATGTCTTTTTAGAAACAACATTTAGAAACAAAACTTTAAGTTCAGTAACACAAGCAGGACTTGTAAACAATTTGAATGATGGAATGATTTGGGGCTTACTTCCAATAGTGCTCTTTTCTCTAAACTTTGACAATAAAAACATTGGAATTATTACCGCCATTTATCCAACTGTTTGGGGAATAGGACAATTGTTTACAGGTAAGATGTCTGATAAATACTCAAAAAAATCAATGTTATTTTGGGGTATGCTCTTACAAGGTTTATCCATTTTACTAATACCATTTATTAACGACTTTTATATTTTAGTTTTTCTTTCTGCAATTTTAGGTTTTGGAACGGCATTGGTTTATCCAACTTTCTTATCTACTATTGCACAAGCTACAAGTCCAAAACAAAGAGCTGAAAGTATTGGGACTTTTAGACTTTGGAGAGATTTAGGATATGCTTTTGGAGCATTGATTTCAGGGGTAACAGCAGATGTATTCGGTATTCAATATGCTATTTTTCTGGTTGGTGGACTAACTATAATATCCTCACTTGTAATTAAATTCCGTATGCCCGAACAAATAAAGTCAATTAAAGAATGTATAGAAGTAGAAGAAGTAAAACAAGCAATCCAAAAGAATCAAAATATTCAAATTATAGATGTAAGAAATAGAGAAGAATATAATCAAGCCCATATCCCAAATGCTTTGAATATATCACTTCAAGAATTGAAAGACTATATTACTAAATTTGACGGCAATGTTAAGTATATAACAGCTTGTGGTAAAGGAGGCGGAAGGTCGGCAGAAGGCGCAAAATTATTAAAACAATATGGACTAAATGCTCTGTGGCTCTGTGGAGGTACAAATAAATGGTTGGGATTGAATTAAGACTTCCTGTAAACTCTTGCACGAAGTTCAACCCTTTAGTTTCCTTATTGTCACATACTCAATCATCGTTTTATAGCTGCATCTTTCGTCTGTAAGGGGAGCAAACGAAAAGCCATCCAAATCGGATGGCTTTTTACATTCTGCGATAGCCGCTTCAAGTCCGTTTAGAACCCTTTTTCAAAGCTCAAATACTTCACTTCCTCCATAAAAGGAAACAATGGAAGCGCTTCCACCTTTTCAATTACTTCCTTCATCTGTAGATTTTGGAAGAGGATCATAGCGCCGTCTCTTTCCGATTTGATAAAAAAGCTATCCAAAAAACGCTGATCCTTCCAACTCATGACATGGGCCATTTCTTTTTGTCTTAATTCTTCAAAGTTGCCTTTGCTGTGATCAAAGTGCATCGTGATCATTACTGCGATTCTGTTCATGGTTGGTTCGTTTAATTTTGAATGCACAAACCTATTACCTTTGACTACAAAAGTTGTATAGACTAAATTAAACGGGATAGTACAACTTTTTAGACCAATAAGACCAATAAAGAACGAGCCTTGAAAAAGACCAAAGATTTCACCCCCGGTAACTGCCCCGTAGTTTACTGCATGAACATCATCGGCGGAAAATGGAAACCCAGCATCATCCACATGATTCGTACCGACAGAAATCGGTACAGCCTGTTGCAAAAAAACATCCAAGAAATCAGCAAACAAACGCTCACCAACCAACTGCGTGAACTGGAGATGGATGGCATCATAAAAAGAACCATCTTCCCCGAAATCCCCCCGAGAGTGGAGTATCACATCACCGACTATGGCAAAAGTCTCTTTCCCATCATCGACAGCATGTACCAATGGGGTAAACTGAACATGAAATCGGAACAAACAGGCTACTGTCAACCCAACGATAAAAATCCCGTCTAACCCCACCCAATCCCATGAAATACTTGCTCAAACTCGAAGCCCTCGGCTTGCTTGCCCTATTCACCTCCATTTATGCCGTTCATTTTCCTGGCAATTGGGGACGCTATTTCGCCCTGTTCTTTATCCCCGACATTGCATTTGTATTCTATTGGGCTTCCAAAAAACTGGGAACCGCAACTTACAACCTCCTTCACCATCAAGGGTTTTTAGCCATCGTGCTGATGATAGGTGTCTCACTTCACCACGATCTTCTCACCCAAGTGGCCCTGATATTTTTATCTCATTCTACCTTTGATCGGATCGCGGGTTATGGTTTAAAACACTTCGACAGTTTTGATCACACCCATTTGGGATGGATTGGCAAAAGCAAACATCGAAATCAAGAATAATCCAATCTCCCTTCCTGGACCTATTAACCAACCAATGATGGCAACACACCATCATTCAACCTATCCCAAATCCCGAACAAACCAATAATCGGTCTGCGGCGTTGAGCCCAACGGAAAATCATTTTTGACACCGCTGTTGACGAATCCGTGTTTTTCGTAAAATCCACGTGCACGGAAATTGTATTCCCACACCGATAAATACATTTTCTCATACCCCAACTGCTTTGCAAAGCCAATCGCAAAAACCATCAATTCATTGGCTGCACCCGTCCCATGAAATTCTTTCAGCACATACAAGCGCACCAATTCAATGGACCGAAACGGTTTCAGTTGCTCAAGTGGACATCCATAAATCGTATTGATCCGCATGTAACCGGTTGTAACACCCTCACGCTCGTGAAAGAAGAAATTATCATCAGGATCATTCAATTCCAGCGCACATTGTTCTGCGTTAAAATACCGCTCCAATACCCCTTTCATATCCTCCAAGGTACAAGTGTTTCCAAATGTATCATCGAAGGTCTTCCGTCCGATGGTTTGTAGTAACCCAACGTCCTGTATATCTCCTTTGCGAATCATGCTTTTCTTAGCGCTACGCCACCGCCGCTTCTAACTGAGCGATGTCGAATTTGGTCATCTGCATAAACGCATAAGCGGCCTTCGGCGCTGTAACAGGATTGGTCATCAACTTTCCCAACACCGATGGCACCACCTGCCAAGAAACTCCGTATTTGTCCTGAATCCAACCGCACTGACCTGGCACGCCCTCTTGCGCAAAATAGTCCCAATAATGATCTATCTCCGCCTGGGTATCCACCGTCAACACAAAGGAAATTTTTTCATTGAATGATACATGGGCCATCCCGTTGTTCAACCCCATGAACCGCATACCCGCCATCTCATATACAACCGCCAATGGATTCTCAGAAATCAACGTAAAATCGGGAAAAACGCCACTGTAGTATGTGGCCATTTCCTTGGCGCTGTCATGACTCCACAAGCAATTTGAAAACTTTACCGACATATCAATTGGCCTCTACGTACCCTTTGAAACGATCCAAAATCATCTGCCATCCCGCCTGCTGCATCTCCTCCGGGTTTTGATTTTCAGGTTCAAATGCCTCCACTACCCGCGTGCCAGACTCGTGGGCCTCGAACGTAGTGATCCATTTGCGACCATCACCCAACAGAACGGCAATGCACTTATGCATCTCAACCGACTCATATACCCCACCAAAATCAAATGAAAACGACCCATCACGCGCTGCCATGGTAGAAACAAAACTTCCGCCCGTGCGCAAATCCACCTCGGATTTCGGACAATGCCAATCATCACCGGCAAAATTCCATTGTTGAATGTGTTGTGGCTCAGACCACATCGCCCAAACTTTCTCTACGGGCGCCGCGATGATTGTTTCTATGGTTATCATGCCGCGAACTTACGAATTTGAAATTTCTCTAGCCCATTTTTAATGAAAAACTCCTACATATTGAGGATTTTACTTTGTGCGTTTGTTAACCCTTGAAAAAGCAATTGTTACAATCTTCACCAATTTCCTTAAAAACAAAAACTTAGGATTCAATTTACGTAAAAAAACCATAATACACCGCTTGTTATTTAGCCCCAAACCAAAAACTATTTCACCATGAACTATTCAACCATCGTCAAACAAGGAATTTTGGCATTGTTGGCAAGTTTCATTTTGTCGGCTGAAGCACAAATCACTGTACAAAAGGACTACTCCAACAATTACTCCAAGCCCATAGGGCAATTCCAGAGTATCAATTTTCGTGAAGGGGGATTCTCGGGACTTTTCCCCATTCCTAACACCAACGGAAAAGAGTTTTGGACACTGTCAGACCGCGGCGTAAATATCGACGGCGCTAGTGCCAACACTTCAACTTGTCGTCCAACCTACGACAAGATTTTTTCTTTCCCGAGTTACTCGCCCAAAATCCATCGCATCCGCATTCAAGGCGATTCAGTGCAGATTTTACAAAGCATTACCATCAAACGCCCCGATGGCACTGGCGCAACTGGCATTCTAAACCCAACGGGCTTTGGCAGTACCGCTGCAGAATTGGTAAGTACCGACACTGTTTTGAATTGCGCGAATTTTAGTAAAAAAACGGCGGCCAAAGATGTATGGGCCCTAGATTGTGAAGGATTAGTTGTTGACAAAGACGGCAATTTTTGGGTGTGTGAGGAAAACGGACCCACCATTTGGAAATTAAATCCCAATGGAATCGTTATCAACCGCTACTCCCCCTACGCCAACTTGATAGGCGCACAGCCTGAAGATATACAAATCGACACCTGTTTTAAATACAGAAAAAATAACCGCGGCTTTGAAAACATCGCCATCGCACCGAATGGGAAAATTTATGCACTCATTCAAAGTCCGTTGTTGTATCCCAATTCTACTGTTGGACAAGCAACGCGAGTTCACAGATTATTGGAGATCGACCCAGTAACCAACCAACAAAAGATGTATGCCTACTTAAATGACGGCATCATTGGCGCGGCTGGCTCAAACCAAATTCGATTACAGGATTGGAAACTAGGGGATATGGCGGCCATCAACGACACAACCTTCTTGGTATTGGAAGCAGCCGCAAGAGGCACTTCAGACTTTAAAAGACTTTATAAAATTTCGTTGAATGGCGCAACAGTGGTTAAGAGCGGATTTTCTTACTCCGCCAAAACATTGGAGAATTTAGCGGATTCTTCGGGTCTTGCCACAGCCGGTATATTACCTGTCAAAAAAACCTTGGTAATGGATTTATTGGCCAATGGTTGGCCCGCTGCATACGACAAAGCGGAAGGACTTGCAATCATCAATGATAGCACCATCGCGATTTGTAACGACAATGATTTCATGCAGACTTGTCCATTGGCTAATGGTATTGCGCTGCCCACAACTACTGCATCACACGTGGTTGTTTTCAACTTTAAAGGAAAAAATAAACTGGTCAATTTTATCCCAGGAAAACAATTGCTTATTGCAGGATTGACCGGACCTTCTACCTCAACCTCTCCCTATTTAACCCCAATGGCTGATGGAGTTAATTTTACTAGTATTTTGTCTGCCGGAGAAGCAATCAATGGTTACAAAATGGCGGGAGTTCCCGATGGAATGGGTGCTTATGATAACAATGACGGCACATTCACCGTGTTAATCAATCATGAATTGGGAAGCACTTCAGGTGTGACTCGTGCACACGGCAGCGTTGGCGCTTTCATGAGTAAATGGATCATCAAAAAATCGGACCTTTCTGTAGTTAGCGGTCAAGATCTTATAAAAAACTTGTATTTATGGACTCCCACAGGATATGTGATATCAAATGCTACAACGCCAAATGCAAAAGGGGCAATTAATCGTTTTTGCTCAGGTGACTTGGCGATGCAAACTGCATTCTACAATCCAATCTCCGGACTTGGAAGCAAAGAACGCCTGTTTTTGAATGGAGAAGAGGCCGGTGCAGAAGGTCGGGCTTTTGCTCACATTTTAACAGGCTCTGCTGCGGGGAATTCTTATGAATTGCCTCAGCTTGGAAAATTTAGTTGGGAGAATGCGGTTGCAAACCCTAACGTTTCTGACAACACCATTGTTGTAGGCACTGATGATGCCACGCCAGGTCAAGTCTATGTATATGTAGGATTGAAAACCGCCAGCGGTTCAGAGATAGACAAAGCAGGGTTAACCAATGGCAAACTTTACGGCATCGCAGTATCGGGCTTAACCACAGAAGTAAGCACGTCGTTCCCCGCCGCAAACACCGCTTTCAGTTTGGTAGATTTGGGAACGGTGAGGGATTCTACAGGGGCCGCTTTGAACACCCTAAGCAATGCCAAGAGCGTTACCAACTTTTTAAGACCCGAAGATGGTTCTTGGGACCCTACCAACTTAAATGATTTTTACTTTGCTACCACTAACTCAATTACAGCACCAAGCAGACTATGGAGATTGAGATTTAGCGACATCAACAACCCAACAAAAGGGGGAACAATTACGGCAGTTTTAGACGGAACGGAAGGACAGAAAATGTTCGACAACCTCACCGTTGATAACTCCGGACATGTATTCCTGCAAGAAGATGTTGGAAACAACATTCACAACGGAAAAATTTGGCAGTACACCATCGCCACGGATAAACTTGAATTACTTGCCAAACACGACCCGAATCGCTTTGAAACGGGTGCATCCAACTACCTAACCATTGATGAAGAGTCAAGCGGTATCATCGATGCCCAAGCCATCTTAGGTCCTGGACAATTTTTACTTGTCGATCAAGCGCATTATCTGATCCCAGGTGAAGTTGTTGAGGGTGGCCAATTGTTATCAGCCTTCATACCCGAAACCTTTAAAAACAATCCTGAAGTTTCAATCACCGGAAATTCAATGGAAATTATTTTGGGCGATACGACCCCTTCCGTTTCAGACAACACCGATTTCGGCGCATCAAGTATTACCAACCTTGTATTAAAATCCTTTGTGATAAAAAATTCAGGCATTGGCAACTTGACCATTTCAAAAATGCAAATTGCGGGGATTGATGCCGGAAACTTTAGCATCATTTCCAATCCCTCTTCTCCCATCACCATTGCACCCAACGCCATTTATACTGTTACCGTAAAATTTGCACCAAAATCGGCGGGTAGTAAAAAAGCTGTATTGGTTGTAAGCACAAACGATTACGATGAATTGCGTTATGATTTCCGAATTTCGGGAACAGGCTTCATTCAGGGTACAACGGGTGTTAGCACAACAACTTCCCCCTACTTGGTAGGTACCGCACCGGGTGTCTCGTTTACTTCCTTGTTATCTGCGGGTGATTATGTTGGTAATTACATCATGGCAGGCGTACCCGATGGAGTCGGTGCATTTGACAACAACGACGGAACTTTCACAGTAGTGATGAACCACGAACTAGGCAGTACAACCGGTGGCACACGCGCTCATGGCTCAGTGGGTTCGTTCGTTTCTCGATGGAACATCAATAAGTCTAATCTTTCCGTAATTTCTGGCGAAGATCAAATTAAAAATGTTTTCGTTTGGAGCAACGGCGCTTATACTAAATACAACGCCTCTAACCCGAATATCAAAGCCACTTTCAATCGATTCTGTTCAGGTGACCTTGCAGCTACTACGGCCTACTTCAACCGAATCTCCGGAAAAGGAAGCTCAGCCCGAATTTATTTGAATGGTGAAGAAGCCGGCGTTGAGGGCAGATCCTTCGCCCATATCTTAACAGGCAGCGAAAACGGAAACACTTATGAATTGCCCTACCTAGGAAAATTCAGTTGGGAAAACGCGGTTGCAAACCCATATGAACAGGATAAAACCATTGTTGTGGGTACTGACGATGCTACGCCCGGACAAGTCTACGTATATATTGGAAACAAATCAAACAGCGGCAATGAAGTCGAAAAAGCAGGTCTTTCCAAAGGAAAACTCTATGGTATCTCTGTGTCAGGTTTACCTGCCGAAACAAGCGCCACTTTACCTAATCCTAATACTGCCTTCACTTTAGTTGATTTAGGCAACATCGTGGATTCCTCAGGCTTCCAATTAAATCGGTATTCAAATACCCTGAAGATTACTAATTTCCTCAGACCTGAAGATGGAACTTGGGACCAATCGAATCTGTCCGACTTCTACTTCGTAACAACCAATTCCATTACAGCACCAAGCCGATTGTGGAAGCTGCACTTCGATGACATAACCAATCCTGAAAAAGGAGGTACGATTACTGCCATGTTGGATGGTACCGAGGGACAAAAAATGATGGACAACATTGGTTCTGACAACTCAGGTCATTTGATAATCCAAGAAGATGTTGGAAACAACATGCACAATGGCAAAATTTACCAATACACCATTGCCAGCGATAAACTTGAACAAATTGCCCAGCATGACCCTTCAAGATTTGAATCCAACGGAAGCAATTTCTTGACTATCGACGAAGAATCTAGCGGTGTCATAGATGCTCAAAGCATTTTAGGTCCAGGCATGTTCCTTTTGGTTGATCAAGCACATTACACAATTGCTGGAGAAGTTGTGGAAGGCGGCCAGTTGTTAACATTGTACAACCCTACCTCAAGCAATTCAAATCCTGAATTTACTTGCAGCGGCAATGGTATTGAAATCATCAATCAGTCCTCCATTACCACAACAATAAACAATACCAACATGGGTAGCTGTGGACTGTCTGAAATTTTGACAGCCAAATTCACAGTTTCGAATAAAGGCAAAGGCAACTTGGTTATCAAGTCTGCAAACACAGACAATACAAATAATTTCACAGTCGTGAACAAATTGCCAATGACCATTGCTGCAGATTCAAGCACAACAATCTCAGTGGAGTTTAAATCAAACAAACTTGGAGAATTCACTTCCAAAGTGTTCTTAATGAATAACGATTTAGACGAATCAAATTTCGAATTTACCATTGCGGCCAGTGTCGTTGCGCCAAATTTGGAAGTTCGTAGTTTGAATGCAAAAATTTCTGATGGGGACGAGGCTCCTACCGCGATCAAAGGAACAGATTTTGGTCAGAATGCTGTGGGAAAATCAGCTAGCAAGAAATTCACGATTACCAATTCAGGCCCAGGCATCTTGAATGTCAAAGGGATCAACATCAGTGGCTCAACGGTCTTCTCTGTTTCAAGTGGCTCTGGGTTCCCTATTCAGTTGAATAAATCTTCGCAGCTAGAATTTACCATTACTGCATTGAATACTCAACCCACTGTGGAACTTGCGACTGTTTCAATCTTGACAAACGCATCAGACAGTGTATTCAACTTCAAAGTTTCCGCTGAGGGCACAGCTCCTTTATTGAATATTTTTGGCAATTCAAACCCGGTTCAAAATGGAAATCTAAACCCAAACAAATTCAATCAAACGCATTTTGGCTTGGTAGGATTGGGGTATTTGAAAACCAACATATTCCAACTTGAAAACTCAGGCAAAGATCTGTTATTGGTTGATTCTATCACATTATCAGGCACCAACAAGGCGGAGTTTAAGGTGGCCTATCCAGGTAGCAGCAAGTTCTCAATCTTGGGCGGTAAAACTGAAAACCTCATGATTGAGTTCGCTACCGAAACCATGGGATTACGATCTGCCACCGTTACCATTTATTCCAATGCTTACAACAACGGAAAATATGTTTTCGGGATCTCTGCAGAAGGCACCACGCCCAGCGGAACAAAAGAACTTCAGGAGGCCGATATCAATGTTTACCCAATCCCTGCCAATGAGATCATTGACATCTCCTCTCCAAATGCAGAAATCACCGCATTGGCGGTCACCAACGTTGCTGGTGCGAACCTATTGACAATTCATCAGAACCAAATATCTGATAGAAATACAGTTCGCATCCCTACCAATGAATGGCCAAATGGCATTTATTTATTGGAGATACAAGTGAACAATCAATCGATCAATAAGAAAATTATCATTGCTCACTAAGAATTAACTCAGCATAAATAAGATTAAAAGAGGGTTGGAATAAATTCCAACCCTCTTTTTTTTCTATATTTTTGTCGATTTTAGTGTTATTACATCGAAGTGAAACATTCACTGCCTTTTTACATCGTATTCTTGTTGTGATGAAAACACCATTCAACAAATATCTCTACTTGGGATTTCTTCTGCTCGGAATTTATCAAGCCGCCAATAAAAACTATATGGAAGCCGCCTCACAAATGGGTATCGCACTGGCATTTGACCCGTTTGATACCGAGCAGCCTTGGCCCAATCGTCCCACCTGGCAAAAAGCCACATTGATTGTGCACCTGGCCTTGGTTGCCGCACTGTTCGGTCTTGCTTTGGGACTCAACGATAAATAACCCATGTACATTTCCATCACAGGCCTTAAACCCAAGGGCATCATCAGCTTCTTTCGATTCTGGCGTTTGGCCATCCCCTCCTTTGCCCAAGCGCAAGCTGCACCGGGCATTCACTTTTCTCAAGTGAAACGCATTCAAGGTTATCAATGTACCCTCACCGCCTGGGAAAGTCGAGATCACATGCTCGCCTTCATGAGGTCGGGCATCCACCTGAAAGCCATGAAATCCTTTCATCAAATCGCCACTGGCAAAACCTACGGGTACGAATCCAACGAGATACCCTCCTGGACGGTAGCGTTTCAACTGCTGCAAGAAAACGGTAAAAATTATTAACCGACGGAAACCTGCCCGCCGTCACCTAATTTTGTGGGAAACAACAAGGTTCATTTACCCATGAAATTCGCTAAACCCCTCTGCTTGCTGATCACCTTGGGCTTCGCAGCCTTCGCTCAAGCACAAACCTATCAACTCACCCACTATTTCCTCAATATCGGAAACAGCCCCAAACCCTATAATGGCGAATTAACCATTTCGGACTCCTTTGTTACCTTCACCGCCTTCCCAAATGCCACGGGAGCCACGCCCAACGATACCGCCGCCACCATTACCAAAGAGCGCATTGCCATCAATAAAAAAGGGTATTACGTGAAAACCATTCAAGGAAATGTAGCCAAAAATTACACCATTGAACTCAGTGGCGACAAAACCGAAAAAAAAGCAGGTATTTATTATATCACATTGCTGGCCGTCCCCAATAGCGGACCCAGAATCACCATCTATTTCAAAGCAAAACTCGCCAGCGCACCAACCACACCTTAATTTTAGTTGGACTACCTTGCTTCCGCCCCATCTTCTACAATATCATCCGCTGTTGTTCGATACCCACGAGCAATTCGCTCTTTTCGATGCCCTTCAAGTAGAAATTCCGTGGACGCAAACACACATTACCCTGTTTGGTAAAACCCACCCAACACCCCGACTCACCGCTTGGCATGGCGATCCCCATTGCGTCTACACCTACAGTGGCGTTGTGAATCAACCCCTCCCGTGGACACCCAGTCTACTTACCATTAAAAACCGCATCGAAAGCCTTACCCCAGGTGCCACCTTCAACTGTGTGCTACTCAACTTTTATCGCGATGGGAGCGACAAAATGGGCTGGCATTCTGATGACGAAAAAGAACTCGGACCCAACCCCTGCATCGCCTCGGTGAGTTTTGGATCTACCCGCCGGTTCGATTTCAAACACAAAACCGAAGCCAACAACAAATTTTCCATCCATCTGGAGTCGGGCTCGCTGCTGCTGATGCAAGGCGATATGCAACACCATTGGCTGCACCAAATTCCCGCACAAAAACGCATATCCACCCCCAGAATCAACCTCACATTTAGAAACATCCCTCTCAAATGATGATGCGATACCTGCTTTTGACCCTCGGATTCCTCGTCGCTACATTGCAAGCACAAAAAGGATGTACCGATCCGCAAGCCAGCAACTACGACCCCGCTGCTCGCTACAACGATGGCTCCTGCCTGTATCCCAGCACCCTGATATCACCCAAAATAGTGGTACAAAAACTGTCCGACACCCTCAATGAAACCTCAGGGTTGGCGAAATTTGGTGAACAGTGGTTCAGTCACAACGACGGCGGAAATCCAGCTGACCTGTACCAACTCAACAAGAATGGAAAAATCAACAAAGCCTATCCCATCCAACAGGCCAACAACGACTGGGAGGACCTCACGTTTTCCGATTCCTTTGGATTTATCGGCGATTTTGGCAACAATGCAGGCAACAGGCAAAACCTGCGCATTCTCCGATTCAAGACAAGCGCGCTGAACTCGGCCAGTCCCGCGGATACCCTCCCCGTTGATTTGATTGAATTTAGCTACGCCGACCAAGCCAACTTCAGCCCCACCACCAATAGCACCCCATTTGATTGCGAGGCTTTGATTTACTGGAACGACAGCCTACATCTGTTCACCAAAAACTGGCTCAATGGTTACACCAAGCGTTATGTATTACCCAACGCACCAGGACGATATGTTGTTGCGCCCCGAGATTCGCTGCTCCTGAATTTTTTGGTTACGGGTGCCGCGTCGTACCACAATCGCATTGCACTGGTGGGATACGATAAATCGGGCAATGGTTTTTTGTCGCTCCTGTGGGATTTCCCCAACCACCAACCCTTTCTGGGCAACAAACGACACATCAGCTTGGGCAGTTTTATCGCCACAGGTCAGATTGAATCCGTAGCCTTCGCCGATAGCACCACTCTGTACGCCACCAACGAAAAATATGTGGTTGCCAACCGCTGGATGGAAATTCCATTGCTATCCGTGTGGGGAAGCACCGCCTACAACAAAACACCCAAGCAGCCCCTAGGATTTTCGATCGCACCCAACCCCACAATGGGGATTTTGCATTTGCATTGGACACAACCTTGCAAACGCTGTATTTCGATCAAGATCTTTCCAATAAATCAACCAGGAACCACAGTTTTCGAACGAAACCAATGGATCGACGCCGGCAGTGCGGATGTACAAATTCAGCTGAGCGATGGGCTAGCCGCCGGGACCTACATTGTGCAGATCGACGGGATTGAAAGGAAGTTGCGGCTGCATGAGAAAGTCTTGTATCAGCCATAGAATTCGCCCAAATTCAACATTTAAAGACGAGAATCATTAATTTCACCCCATGTTTGACAAGATAGGTCAATTGGCCGTTCGTTTTATGCGATGGATTTCTTCCGTGTGGCGAAATTTCATTGGAACTATTTTGGGTCTGGTTGTGGGCGGAAACGTGAACATGGCCCTCATCAACATCAGCACGGACATCATTCCGGCGCCGGCGGGTGCCGATGTCAAAACCATGGAAGGCCTGCAGAAGAGCATTCATTTGTTTGAACCCAAGCATTTTCTGATGCCGTTTTTGGCCCATGCGCTGGGCACGTTGGTGGCGACATTGTTGGCCTCACTCATAGCCAAATCGCATAGAAAACGAGTTGCACTCACAACCGGCGTGGTCTTTTTTGTGGGCGGCGCGATGGCCGTTTCGATGCTTCCAGCCCCCCTTTGGTTCAATATCACCGATTTGGCTTTGGCGTACATTCCGATGGCCTTGTTGGGACATTGGATATCGACCAAATTTTTGCCAGAGGCGGTATGACGGTGGATCTGTACATACAGGCTTTACCCGCAGCTCAGCGCGATGGTTTGCAGCAATTGCGCGAACAAATCAAGGCTTTGGTACCCCAGGCTGAGGAGACCATCAGTTACGGGATGCCGGCGTTCAAACAGCAGGGCATTTTGGTGTATTACGCCGCCTTCACCCACCATATGAGTTTGTTTGTGATGCCCAAAGTCTTAGATAAAGTGAGGCCGATGCTGAGCGATCGCAGCACCACCAAAAGTGCCATCCATTTCACTGAAGACAACCCCATTCCCGCGGTTGTAGTGGAGAAGTGCATCGCTTTGCGATTGGCCGAAATCGAAACCAAATTGATGGCCAAGAAGGCAAAAAAAACACCCCAAAATAAATTAAATTCCCACTAAAAACAGGATGGCTGGCACGTTAAAAATTCGAGAATTCCAACTAAATGGTAACAACCGATGGATCGACATTCAATCGCCAACCGCCCAGGATTTGGAGCAGTTTGCATTGAGTCATCAGATTCATCAGCAGAATTTGAAAGACTGTTTAGAGGCCGACCACCTTCCAAAATTTGAAGACACAGAGTCACTAAAATTTTTAATTACCCGAGTTGTGGTTGGAACTACCCGGGTTGAGCACACAGTTCAAGAGATCAGCAGCAAAGTGGCGATGTTTTTTGACGACAATATTCTCATCACCGTACACAGACTTCCCCATGATTTCATTGAAGATTTAATTTCACGGTACATTGAGCCCCAAAAAATTCAACATCCAAAAGACATTGCCGTCAAATTGGTAAAGGGCAGTCTTCGGAGTTTTGAGCGGTTTCAACTCACCTTGAACGAGCAAATCGACCACATCGAAGACACCATATTTATCAAATCACGCAAGGCCAACATGTTGCAAGAATTATATTTTTTGAAACGACAAAGCAACATCGGACGAAAGCTATTACTCCTCACGCGTGAGGTACTCACTGGAATTCAAGGGCACCACCGTCCGAGCGCTGATTTGCAAGATGCGTTTGACCTCCACAACAAGGTAGAATTGTATTTTGACCAGCTCACCGATGATGTCAACAACCTCCTCACGGTCTATTTGTCGGTATCATCCCAAAAAACCAACGAAGTCATGAAGGTTCTCACCGTATTTTCGGCCTTCTTTTTACCTTTAACGTTTTTGGTTGGGGTTTATGGGATGAATTTCAAATTCATGCCAGAGCTCGACCATCAGTGGGGATACCCCGCCATTTGGGCGGTGATGGTAATCACCGTGATTTTTATCTATGTGTGGTTCCGCAGAAAGCAGTGGTTATAAATTCATGAGAAAAAGCATCAACACCGTTTGTATCTACTGTGCTTCAAGCAACCAGATACCCCAGAAGTATTTTGAGGCTGCGAAGCAGCTGGCCCAAACGCTGGCCGGAGCCGGAATAAACATCGTGTATGGAGGCGGAGGCTCAGGCCTGATGGGACAGGTGGCCACCACCGCCATGGAACATGGCGGAAAGGTCATTGGTATCATCCCGGCGTTCATGAAAGCCGCCAATTGGGATCACCCCGAAGTGCAACACATACACGTGGTGGCCGACATGCACGAGCGCAAACGCAAGTTCATTGAACAATCCGATGCCATCATTGCCCTGCCCGGTGGCTGCGGCACCTTTGAAGAACTGTTTGAAGCCATCACCCTGAAACAACTGGGCCGACACACCCACCCCATCATCATCGTCAATGTGGATGGCTATTATGACGCCCTGCTCATGATGCTCAGCAAAGCCGTAGAAGACAAATTCATGGGCGAACACCACCGCGATTGCTGGAGTGTAATTACCGACCCCACTACTATATTGGAAGCCATTGAAAATGCCCCCGGATGGTCAGAAGACGCCATCAATACAGCCGCATTGCTGTAGGTAAACACGACGTTACATGGCTGAGAGCAGCGATTTGCGCAAGAACAAACCGGAGTTTAGCGGTATATTCAAACTGAAGCGAATCCCGCGTTGCAACTGTTGCTTGTAGGTCGGCAAAACGTATTGTTTGATTCCGCCCGGTCCGCCTACTTCTTCAATACCGCCCAAGGTCTTCTGCAAATCATTGTTCATGAACAACGGCACACTCACCTGCAAAAATCCGGTGCGGATCATCAGACCGGCATCAAAAAACTGGGTCGGCAAAGGCAATGCTTCGGGCACGGAGAAAAAAACCGGATTGGGTATACTCGCATAATCGGCGAATACCCGAATGAATCCCGGCACTTTGGGCAAACTCATCGAAAAGTTAATGGCTGCTAAACTACTCCTACTACCCATAAAAGTTGCCGTTCCCATTCCCCCCATATTGTTCATGCGCTGCTGTCCGTTGGTAGCAAAATCATATTGGCCCATCCAAGAATTGTTTCCAAACGTAGGCGCCGAATTCCGCCCCCTGAAATACTCATCGTAAAAGACATCCTGTTGACCTGAGGCACCGCTCAACATCAAATACATATTTTCAGTTTGAGCTCCTAGACTTCCGTTTCTGCTACTGCTTAACATACCCACTCTACCCCAATAACCGCGCAATTCAATGTTTCTGGCCTTCTTTTTCTCTGCTATGTAGTTCCATGTATACTTGGCTTCCAACTGCACCCTACCGGTAACGGAATTAACAAAATCAGAGACCTGAGACACACTCTCAAAACTGGATTTGTATTCGAATACCGACACCGGTCCGCGCTTGGTGCCAAAATAATTCAAACGGACACCACTAACTGTTAGCAAACCACTTTGCTCAGACCATGGAAACGTTGCTGTCAAGGTTTCTTGCCAATCCAACAGCCCCGTAACTTCGATAAAATTCGAAAATCCTTTTCTGCGATTGGGATTACCCAATTCCATAATCACATAGGGTTTGATCACTGAAAAACTCGGATGTCGAGGATTGTTTGCATAAATTCCATCCGTTTGGGTTTCACCATATTGAAACGTCATCGCACTTACCCCAATCCGCAAACTCTTGTATCGCTTGCCTCCCAAGGGATTGTAACTGATATCGCCCAGGCCCGAAAGATTCTTCCGACCAAAAGAATACATAGGCACCAAAGAATACCGAAACTTCGGCGCCGGCAAACTCGTGTTGTGCAACACCAATCCCAGCATCATCCGGTCGTATTGATTCCAACCCACCGCCGGCAACCAATAATGGTTCCGCTCGTTCGGCAAATCATTTCCGGTACCAAATTTCCACTTGAATTCGCGACCACCCTCCGTCCATAGATTGTTGTTGCGATTCACCTCCGGAATGTTCCTGTCCGCATCTACCATCACCGTATCGGCAAGGGTTGGAAGCTTTACCACACCGCCCGCTTTTTTCAATTCTTCCGGCGACACCCAAACCGACTCATAAACCTTTCCATTGCGAATGGATTGAAGGCCCACCGGACCGTCTACCGGACCCACGTTTTTCACTTTCACATACATGCCCGAAACCGACTTCTTCACGCCAACCAATTTAAAATCAGCCACCTTTCGCGTTTCTATCAAATCATCGAACAACCACCCCAAATTCTGCTTGCTCACCTCCTCCATCACAGCCCGAAAATCCTCCGGCTGAGGATGCCTAAATTTCCATCGATCGAAATAGGTGTGCATACACAAATCAAACAGTGAATCGCCCAAATACGCCTTCAAATAATGAAACACCAACCCCGTTTTCTGATACATCACCCCGCCGTAATTGGCCTGGGAAAAATCCGCGGAATGGGTATGCATGGGCTGATCCACGCCAAACGAAGCCATACATCGGTATAGCACATCGCCCTCGTCCTTGTGCGACAATCCCACAAAGCCCAACTTACGGGCAAAGCCCCCCGCCATATCGCTCAACCGGGTATTTTCAGGGTATTTCTCCGCCACAAAGCGCATCTCATTCAACGTATTCAACCCCTCGTCCATCCAACCAAAATCACGCTCGTTGCTGCCCAAAATGCCATAAAACCAATTGTGTCCCACCTCATGCACAATCACCACTTCCAATTCTTCCTTGGTCGATACATTGCCAATCACCGTGACATTGGGATACTCCATGCCACCCCCCGCACTGATGGTCCCGTCCACCGCCGTAACCTGATTGTAAGGATAATCGCCATTCCACTGTGAGTATTTCAAAATGCCATCGTGCAGATACTCCAGGGCATGGGGCTTCCAAAAGTCCGCAGAATTCTCTGTATACATGGCCCAAGTGGTCACCGTTCTTCCACTCTGAGGCAAAATCACCTCTCCCTTCAACACACGAAACGATTTGTCGGCAAACCAGGCAAAATCATGCACCCGCGACTGGGTATAGCGAAGGGTCTTCATCACCCCACTCGATTCGCTATTTTCATAATGCTTGTCGATGTTGCTCCAATCGATATCTGGATTCCGCGAGCTGAGACCATTGTATTCGGCCAGCAAATTCAGCCGCTTGATCTCGCGCTCCGTTTGCAAATCTCCCGTAGCACCCACTGTGTAGTTCTCGGGCAAGGTAATCGATACATCAAACGTTCCATACTCCGAATAAAACTCGCCCTGATTCAAATACGGCATCGGATGCCACCCGGCCTCATCGTAAACCGCCGGCTTGGGATACCACTGCGTGATTTGATAGGTTTGATCGATGTGGCCCATGCGCGACACCTGTCCTGAGGGCAACTTCACCCGGAATGGGGTTTTCACCACCACCTTCTCCCCCGGCGCCAACGGCTTTGGCAAGGTTAGCTTGGCAATATCAATGTGCTTGGCATCGTATGTCAGCTGAGCCGATATCCCCCCTACCTCAAAATTTAATGAGTCAATATACCCTTGATATTCAGGATCATTGCGAAAGAGGTAGTCTTTGCCCGACATCATCAACTGACGAGCAAGGGCTGTATGTTTATTCTTGTAAGCGTTAGGCCACAAATGAATGTAGATGAATTCCAGCGTATTGGGAGAGTTGTTGGTATACACAAACTCCTCCGAGCCACGCAGCATATGCGATTGGTCATCCAGGGTTACCTTGAGGGTATAATTGACCTCTTGTTGCCAAGTACCTTTGGTTTGGGCGATGGCCAAGTTTGATAAACAAACCATACCCAAAGCCATTGCGATGTGCTTCATAAGTATGGCAATTTACTCAATTTATGGCAAAATCATCTCGATGCCACCGTCGGTCGACTTCACACGGGCATAGCCCGTTTCCATTTCATCCAACCCCAAATACTGGTCGTTGGCGTAAGAAATCAGGTCTTTACAACTGCGGTCGATGTTGGCCGTGTATCCCACCGGCAAATGCAACACCACCTCCACCTCAGGATTTCGCCAAGGCGCATTTTTACCCAAAATCAACACATCGGGTAAAACCAACGTGGTAGAGTCCCATCGCACTTCGTACCGCAATCCCGCCGCATTCGATACCGCCGTTTTTCGACTGCCCCTACTGCGCTTATACACTGTAACAAAGGGCTTATTCTCCAATGTGTTGGCGATAGTTAACGACACATCATTGCTGGCCCGGTTGACCATGAGGTCGTAGAAATCCCGACCATCTTCGCGATGTGAGCGGCCGTTGACCGTAATTTCAATGTCGGCATCGTTCAAGGTAGCCTCCAATTCTTCCCGCGTGGGACCATCCTCACCCGCCTCCCATTTCATAGGAACCGCTTCCGTTCTCACGGTAATCGTTTTACTACTGTCTAATTGTTCGCAAGGTTTCACCACATTCACCGAGGCAGAAGTGGAAAATCCGCGACCGATTTCTACCGATTTCACCGTGAGAAATACCAAGGCAATCCAGAACGACACATTCAAAGGCCAGCGCAAGAAAGGACTCATCCGCTTTCCATTGACCAATACGCGAATCAACCCGTAAATCATCTGAATCACAGGCACCAAAACCACCACACAGATAGCCACGATCGTACCAAACAAATAGGTATACCCCAACAAGAAATAATCATAGAAGGCGTCAAACACAAACGCGAGCATACCGGCCGATAGCACCGCACCGATGACTGTAGGGACAATTATCGAGAACAAAGCCACCAAAGCAATGGCGGCCAACACTTTTACCGCGAGCCTACCGGTTTTGCCCAGCCCGCGCTTCGCGCGGGGCTTTACGTTTTCCATCGCCGAACGCACATTTTGATCCACCACCTTGGCCAAATTGTCGAAATTCACCGGCTCCCCCCGCATCTGCAATTTCTCCGCCGGCGTGCTCGCCGCAGGAATGATGACCATCAAAAAGACATACACCAAAATCACCGTTCCAAACGAAGCAAAAGCCAAAATCCCAAACGCCGCCCGCACAAACACCGGATCCCAACCGAAATACGCCGCAATCCCACTGCATACACCATACACCACCACATCGTCCTCGTTGCGATACAAACGCTTGGCATAATCACCGCCCATCGCAGACGATGTAGCCGATGTAGTTGCCCCCGCATCCCCCAACGACCCATCGCCGTCCACACTATCCATGGCATCGCCCAACTCCTCGGCCGACCCCACCTGGGCAATGACATCCTCCACCTGATTGATAAAAATGGCCGGCGCCCCCGAATTCAACTGATGGCTAAACAACTCGGCAATCCGGTTTTCAATGTCGTCATAGACCTCCTTTTCGGTGATTCGGAGGCGGAGCGACTCCAAATATTGCTTCAATCGGTCATACGCGACTTCGTCGATCTGAAATACAAATCCATTGATGTTGGCTGAAATAATGCGGTTCATGGGTTATGATGGGTTTTCTGTTTGATGTATTGATTTCTATTTTGCCGAGGCCGATTCGGAATTTTGCGAGACGTGCTCAACGGCGAATTGCAACTCGGTCCAGGTGGCCTGCAACGAGGATAAAAAGGACTGCCCCTCCGGCGTTAATTCAAAATATTTACGCGGTGGTCCTGATTTGGATTCTTCCCAACGATAACTGAGCAGTCCCCCATTTTTTAAACGGGTGAGCAAGGGATACAAAGTACCCTCCACTACCAGCAATTTCGCCTGCTTCAGCCGATCCAGGATATCTGAAGAATAACAGGCCCCTTGCGAGATAATCTGCAAGATGCAGTATTCCAATATGCCTTTGCGCATCTGCGATTGGGTGTTTTCCAAATCCATACTGCAAAGATAGTATAGAATTTTAGTACTATGCAATACAAAGTACTATAAAAACACAAAACTCATCGACGAACGACATCCACCGTGACCAAAGTCACCGCAGAGTCCACCCAAACCCAAGAACTTTGCACCAACAAATACAAAAAACATGTTTCAATCACTCAAATCTCTGTTTGGCGGTGGACCCGCTGCCGATTTCAAAGCCTTGGTAAACCAAGGGGCTACCATCATCGATGTACGCAGCAAAGCAGAATATGCGTCCGGACACATCAAAGGAAGCCTCAACATTCCGTTAGACACCTTGCATAACAACCTGTCAAAAATCAGCAAATCCAAACCCGTAATCACCTGTTGTGCTTCAGGCATGCGCAGCGCTTCGGCCAAAGGCATCCTTCAAAACAACGGATTCGAAGTATACAACGGGGGCGGCTGGTCTTCTTTGAAGAGTAAAATATAATCAATAGAGCGATGGCAACCTTTCAAGACCTCATCCAGTCAGACAAGCCAGTACTCGTCGATTTTTTCGCCGAATGGTGCGGTCCCTGTAAAATGATGAAGCCCATCCTTGAAGAACTCAAGTCACAAGTAGATGAGGATGTGAGCATCATCAAGATCGACATCGATAAAAATCCCAATGCGGCCCAGGTCTATAACGTAAGGAGTGTACCCACGCTCATGATTTTCAAGAATGGAAAATCGGTTTGGCGACAATCCGGCGTATTGCCCGCCAACCAATTGAAGTCGGTGCTCAATCAGTACAAATAACCGTTGAGCGGGGACACCGCATTTTTTCGCAATCGCCTACAAAATTTCGATGTTGTAGGACGACAACAGGCCAGGCAATCCATCCAAGGAGAACTTGGCCTTTTTGATGTTATTGGTATTGGGATCGATGCGATAATATTGCGCTGTGGTAAAATTCGCCTTCTCCAATATGGTCCGATCAAACAGCGCGTCCATGAGATTGCAATCGGCAAAATTGACCTCGCTCAAATCAGCCTCGGTAAAATCCACTTCCTTTAAACTACAACGCTGTAGGGGCATTTTCTTCAGTTTGAGTTGATAGAACGAGGAATGATCCAACAGGCAGTCCGCGAACGACACCGAAAAAATGAGGGTATTACAGGTCTCGAACCGAAGTCCCAACATCTTGCAGTGGTGAAACTGACAGTCGCGCAGAATGGCCCCATCCAACCGCACGCCACTCAAATTGCAATGCTCAAAAACACAGCCGGAGAAATTAAAATCGGTAAGATTGGCTCCACCAAAATCAATGTAGGAAAATACACAGGCCTCGTATTCACCCGTCTCAAAGGGCTTGTCACTGGCGTGAAAGTGTTCGTAGGCTTGGTCGTATTGGTAGGTTAACATAAATTTCCCTTCAAGCTTTGGCCTCTGAATCATCGGGATAGGCTAAGCCGCCCACATGGAATTCCCGCATGTAAATTTTCACCAACAGAATGAACAAACTGATCAAGATTGGGCCAAAGATCAACCCCATGAACCCAAAAATATTGACCCCCATGATCACCCCAAAAATGGTAATCAACGGATGGGCATCGCCCCATTTATTTTGAATGTACAAGCGCACCAAATTGTCTACCGTTCCCAGCACCACCAAACCAAACACCAAAATCACCCAGGCCTGCGTTGTATGTCCGGAAGTATACTGCAACACCGCCAAGGGCATGTAAGCGATGCTCGCACCCACCAACGGAATGATCGCCGCAATTGCGGTTGCGCAGAACCAAAACAACAAATCATCCACCCCCAAAATCGCATAACATATCACCGCGAGGATGGCTTGCACAAAGGCGGTTGCTGGTATTCCCGCCGCGTTGGACACCACCAAGGCATTGAGCTCTTTGCCAATCAGCGCAACATGATTGTCCTCCAGCGGCAAATACGCATAGAACCAAGCTTCCATCGCTCGGCGATGGATCAGCATGAAATAAAGCACCAAATACATTACGGCCACCGTGGCAAACGAATTGGCAATGACGCCCACGGTGGAGGTAGCGGCGGCAGTCACATAAGCAGAGGCTTGCTTGAGGTTCTCAGCCGTGAGGATTTCAAATCCAAAACGCTGCTCTTGTTGGGTAATGAACGCATTGATGGATTGCAGTACTTCTTGACTGTGCGATACCACTTCGGCCAAACGGGCGGTAACCTCACCGATAATCAGTCCCGCAGGGACAACAATCAGCAAAAAGCTGCCCAGCAACAACAGGAGGGTGGACTTCACTTTGCTCAAGCGATACCGTTTTTCCAAAAAATCTTGCGGTTTACGCAGAAAAAAATAAAGGGTTAATGCACCAAGAAAGCCCGATAAAAATCCCAACAACTGGGAAGCGATGAATAGTCCAAACACAACCAACAGCAATAAGAAGCTATTCTGTCGGATTTTTGATTGCTGCATACACAAAGTAACAAAAAAAACGGCCGTAGTTGGTCATTCTTCAATTGTCGTTTTACTAGAAATACATTGGTCGTTTTTGCAAACATGAAAATCAGCGTGGCAATTTTCGCCAAGGTTTTCGAGAGCCGATGTCCGAAATTTGAATGAATTTATGTTGTAACTTTGTTTTAACATGGTTACAGTAAAACTCAGAAACATCGGTAACAGCAAAGGAATTATCATCCCCAAAGAAATGATTGCACAGTGTGACATGGAAGAAAGTGTAACCATCGAAGTGAAAGGACAGCAATTGATCATTCGCAAAGCGGAATCCACAGATATTCAATGGGATACCGCTTTTCAGCATTGCCACCCTGAAAGTGAGAGCGAAAAAATAGACGTACAATTAATTGGCGATTTCCCAAATAAATTTGACGAGGAGGAGTGGCAATGGTGATGAAACAATACGATGTTTGGATGATTCAGCTGAATCCAACCTTGGGCACAGAAATTCAAAAAGTTCGTCCCTGTTTGATTGTCTCGCCTACCGCCGCCAACAACTTTTTGCAGCGGGCTGTCGTTGTACCTTTAACCTCACAGCACCGCAATTTACCTACCCGCATCACCTGCAAATTTCAAAAAAGATCCGGACAGTTGGTCATCGACCAGTTACGCGCGGTAGATCAGCAGCGATTTGTACAACGATTGGGGAGCATGGATAAAAAAACCGCCAAAGCCACTGCAAATCTCTTGCAGCAATTTTTCAAGTATCCGGAGCAATAAAAAACCAATAAAAAAAGAGGCCGCGCTCCGCGCGGCCTCTTTCACACTTTGAAATCAAACAACTATTAAGCCTGCGCTGGCGCAAACTGCACGTTAAACAACAACTTCACGTCGCTGCCAACCACTACACCACCAGCCTCAGTCACAGCACTCCAAGTCAAACCAAACTCCTCGCGCTTCACAACACCACTCACCTCAAAACCAATCTTGTGATTGCCCCAAGGATCTACCATCTCACCACCAAACTCAGCCTTCAAAGCCACCGTGTTGGTGATACCCTTGATGGTCAACTCACCCACTACATTGTACTCATTGTCAGAAACCTTCTCAAATGAAGTACTCTTGAAGTCAATGCTAGGATACTGAGCCGCATCGAAAAATTCAGGAGATTTCAAATGACCATCGCGGTCCGCATTGTTGGTGTCGATCGAATCAACCGCTGCGCTAAACGAAACGGAAGCACCCGAAAAATCGGTGCTGCTCGCCGCATGCAACGATGCTGTAAACTGTTTGAAAGTACCTGTAACCGTTGAAATTACCAAGTGCTTAACCTTGAACTGTGCCTCGCTGTGCGTAGGATCCAAGTTCCATTGTGCCAAAGATTGTGTTGTCATATCGTTTTTTTATTTGTTACAACAAATGTCGTTGTAATAATTGATATAGACAACAACAAAACGATGAAAATTGTTTCTGTTCGACAAACGACCTACCGGATTTGTGTAAATTGCCCGCATGATCCGTACTCTAGTCCTCTTTACCACCGCCCTCTCCCTTTTCAGCCCCGCCATCGCCCAATATGGAGGCCTCAATACCACCGCAAAAGAAGCACCCACCAGCGCCAAAAGCGCAACCACCATCGCCAATAATCCCAGCCCATCACCCGCAATTAAAACCATCAGCCCCAAAAGGACCCTTCACCCCATCCAAAAGGAGGCCATGACTTTTATGTGGACAAACAACTCCAATGCGCTCGTCAACACCATCGGCACCGGACTCCAAAAGGAACTGGAAACCAACTTCGGCAACGTAGGCAAATCATTGACCACCGCCAACCCCACCACCATCGGGTACCAATATCACTTTCGCGACCGTTGGACCATGGGCGTCGAATACACCTGGGCCGAAGTCACCTCGGATACCCTCGCCTACCCCGACTTCGATAAACCCGGAAATTACGCCTACTTCCAGTACGTGGTTAAACTCAACTCCTTTCTGGCCAGCATCGACTACGCCTGGAAAATTAAAAACTCCGCCAAAAGCAGCTATGCCCTGTATTCAGGCATCGCCCTGGGAAACAGCAGAATCGACTACAACACCGTTCGGATGAACTACGACTCATCCACCTCTTACATCCCTGCCTTCAATGGCGGCGTGGACATGAATGGATTTCAAGTCACAATCATCGGCATCAAGCAGCACTTCAAAGGTTTGAGAAATTTTGGTTACCACGCAGAACTCGGCGCAGGCATCAACTCCATCGGCCTGGCCTATGGCTTAACCTACACCCTGTAAGAATCAGCAACCTCAAAACCCGCCAAACGCGCAATCCATTCTCGTGCTAGAAATGGCGCTACCCCTAGAGCTTCCCGGCGCTCCCCAGCACTAACGCAACCACTTCCACAAATCTTTCCACGTGGGCTTCTTGCCATAGCTCAAGATTCCAATGCGGTAAATGCGGCTACTCAGCCACACCATCAGCACAAACATCAGCACCAACAAGCCGAAACTCAAAGCCAATTCGCTCAATGGCACACCAAACGGCGCCCGCACAACCATTACGATCGGACTGGTCAGCGGAATCATCGAGAACAACTTGGCCATGGCCCCGTGCGGCGCTTTTAACGCCACCGTCTGCGCGATCACAAACCCAAATACCAAGGGCAACGTCACCGGCATCATAAACTGTTGCACGTCGGACTCCTGATTCACCGCCGACCCGATGGCTGCAAAAATGCTCGAATACAACAAATATCCCCCCACAAAAAAGAGTAAAAACACCCCGATAATTTCAAAATAAGGCAAATTGCTGAGCGGCTCCGTAAACTCCGCCGCCAAATCCCGTGCACCCTCAGACCCCGCGGTTGCAACCTGAGCACCCTCACCACCCATCGCCCCCACAGTGGCCATCCCCGTGCGCGCCTCTATCCCCTTTTGCACTGCCTGCTGGGTGGTCATCCCGCCGCCCGAATTCAAGAACATCGCACTGATCCCCATCACCAATCCCACCGCCAACAGAATCCACGCCACAAACTGCGTAAGTCCCACCGCCGCAACACCCAAAATCTTACCCATCATCAAGTGAAAAGGCTTCACCGAACTCACAATGACCTCCACAATCCGATTGGTTTTCTCCTCCATCGCCGAACGCATCACCATAGAACCATAGACGAAAATGAAAATGTAAATCATGAACGCCAACGCAAACCCAATCCCGCTCTTCAACGTACTCGAACTCTCCTGAACATCACCGCTATTGCTCACCTCCTTCGTCAAAATATCACAACTCGCCTGTGCACTGTCGATCTGCGATTCCCGCAGCCCCATCTTCGCAAATTGATGCTTGTTGGCCTTCCCCTTAATCCACTCTTTGAGTCCCTCCATTTCCACCAAAGACGGGGTCTCCGAGGTATAATACGTAGCCGAATCAATGGCACGGGTGTCGCGGTCCTCCACCTTCAACCAGCCAAACACGGCCCCACTTTTCACATCGGCGATGGCCGAATCCTCGCTGCTGGGCGCTGGCAAAAACACATAATTCGCCGGCGGATTGTGACTCAACATCAACGAAGGGTTGTAATCGGTTAAATACACCGTTTTCGTGCGGTTGTCTTCCCCGGTTTCCGTGGCGATATAAATCGTAGCGGCATAAAATCCCACCATCAGCAACGGCGCCAAAAAGGTCATGATGATGAAGGTTTTATTCTTCACCCGGGTGAGATATTCGCGTTTAAATACAACAAAAATGTTTTTCATGTTTCAGTAATTATACTCTGTTTTCGATCCGATGCTTACAAGGCGATGGGCGTGCCGCCCTTGGAAACCGTATTGACAAAAATCTCGTGAATGCTGGGAATATGCTCTGAATAATGCACCAAGCCCCCCTTGGCCATCGCCACAGAGAGGAGGTCGGTGGGACCAAAATCCTGGTCCGTTTGAAAGCGATACATCACCTTACCATCGCTGTGATGCTCAACCGACACGGGTTTAACCTTGGCATCCAACCAATCCACCTCGCCGTGGTATCCCACATCAAACATACCGGTGAAATGATTCCGCCTGATTTCGCTCACGCTGCCGTCGAGCACCTTCTCCCCCTGGTGAATGATGGCCAAATGATCACACAAACTCTCTACATTGTCCATGCGATGCGTAGAAAAAATCACGCTGGTACCCCCATTCTTCAATTCCAATATCAGGTCTTTGATGAGGTCGGCATTGACAGGATCAAACCCACTGAAAGGCTCATCCAAAATCAACAACTTGGGGTTGTGCAATACACAGGAAACAAATTGTACTTTTTGCGCCATCCCCTTGCTGATTTCTTCCACCTTTTTGCGGGCCCAATCCATCATATCCAATCGTTTCAGCCAATGCTTCACGGCCGCCTGGGCGTCGCGCGTTGATAAGCCACGGAGTTCAGCAAAAAACAGCAACTGCTCGGCCACCGTCATTTTTTTATACAGTCCACGCTCCTCGGGCATATAGCCCATTTGGTGGGCATGGATTTCTTTCAACGCTTCACCGCGGAACCGAATCTCGCCGGAATCGGGTTGTGTGATGGTCGACAGCATGCGGATGAGGGTGGTTTTACCAGCACCGTTCGGACCCAAGAGCCCATAAATACTGCCTTCAGCTACCTTCAGTGAAATGTTTTTGGATACGCGTTGTTCGCCAAAGGTCTTGCAGACATCGATGGCCTCAATTACCGAACTCATTAAAACAAATTTAGGGATAGTTGGGCGAGAATGTGGATTGGACCCAACGAATCGCTGAATGGGTGCAACAATTCGACAAGCAATCTGGGGGTAGTTGCAATTACAACCGGACGAAGGTACCCAAAGGCAGGGCATTGCCGCCTTGGTCTTGGAGATAGAGTTCGCCGCTGTTCATGTGGCCAACATTGTGGGTAGAGACGTGTTTTTTTACCAAATTCTCTGCCACCATGGCACTAAAACCCATGCTGTAGAGGTTCAAAAGCATAAACCCTTGGGGATCGAGCAATTGTCCGCACAGCTGCATCAATTCATTGAGTTGCTTTTCAAGCAACCATTTTTCTCCATCGGGGCCCCGGCCGTAGGCCGGGGGATCCAGCAGAATCCCGTGATACGTTCTCCCCCTGCGCACCTCGCGCTGCACAAATTTGAACGCGTCCTCCACAACCCACCGTATCCCGTTCAATCCACTCTCCTCCATGTTTTCCCGACTCCAAGAAACAACCTGCTTTACGCTATCTACATGCGTAACCTCGGCACCCGCAGCACATGCCGCCAATGAAGCCCCTCCCGTATACGCAAACAAATTCAACACCCGGGGCTTCTCCCCCACATTCAATGCCTTCACCTTGTCGTAAATCCAATCCCAATTCGCCGCCTGCTCCGGGAACAATCCCACGTGCTTGAACGACGTCAATCCCAGACGGAATTTCAACTTCAACCCACCCTGCTTGTATTGGATCCACCACCGATCAGCCATTCCAGGCTTCAAATACCACTGACCCTTTTCCGCATCAGCCCCCGCGGCCTTCACAAAACTCGCATGCGCCAATTTTTGCCACTCCTTCTCCCCCAATCGCTTATCCCAAATGGCCTGTGGCTCCGGCCTGCGCAATATCCACTTCCCAAATCGCTCCAGTTTTTCAAAACCGCCCACATCAATCAATTCGTAATCTTGCCAGGCGGTCGGACAAATGCGCTGCGTCATAGCAAATTCAATTGTGGAGAGCCATCTCCGCCCAAAATCACGGTACCATCTCCACCGCCGTTCACCTCACCGCCATCGTGACCGTCGTCCCCATCATTTCCGCGCTCATCCTCGCGATCCTCATCGTCTATCTCCTGGTATTCCGATGCGATGGTCTTGCGCTCCACCACCGGAGGTTCCCCCACTTTATCGCTCTTAAGCACCACCTTCTTCACTTTGTCCTGACTCAATCGATTGCCCAACACCTTCCAACCCTTCACGTCCATAAACTCATCCAAAACAATCATTTCCACCACTTTCTCTCCGCTCTTTTTCTCCGTGGTGATCTCTACTTGCGCCATCAAACTGGTCGAGGCTACCGTCAACTCAGACCCCTTCTCCTCCCCAATGAATGAGAACTTCTTGCCCATCGTAAGGGTTTCGATCAAGAAGCGCTTCACATAGTGCAACTTCGATTTGCCCTCCAAATAAATCACCTGAATGACCTGCTCAGCAAAATACTTCTGGATGAAATAGACTGTATCGGGCTCAAAGCGATTGATCAATTCGTAGTTCGATAGCTCGTAGTGGCCATCCTTGTATATCACCAACACCTTGTCATCGCCCTCAAACTCGCCCAAGAATTGTCCTTTGGCGTCGCCATTGAGTCGGCCCGTCATATCATCCCACCAAATTTTCACGCCGCCCAGGGTTGACCCGCCTTTTTCTTTCAAATCCACACGCTTGATGGGGTATTTGGTGATTTGATTTCCACGGGCGCTCTTTCCTTTGATTGCCAACTTTGAGAAATCGTATTCGATGCTCTTGATGCGGGCATTGGCCATGGCGCTCAAATGCAAAGTCACCTTTTCCGCTTCACCATTGGGGTTGGCAGAGAAATATAGGATGTTCGACTTCGGATGATCGCTAGAGAACACGTATTCTTTTTCACGAATCAAGCCCGTAGCATTGAAACGCTTGGCCATTACTTTTTTGGCTTCACCATCCCAATACACCACGTTATAGGTGGTTCGCTCATCGTTCTTGCGCCACACATCCACGTGAATCAAGTCTTTTCCGTAGAAATATTTATCGGTTACCTTGGCGATGCTATACTTCCCATCCTCCCTAAAGGCAATGATATCGTCGATGTCTGAGCAATCACAAATAAATTGCTCCTTCTTCAAACTGGTGCCCACAAAACCTTCTTTGAGGTTGGCATACAATTTCACGTTGGCCACCGCCACCACATTCGCCTCGATGGTATCAAACGCCCGAATCTCAGTTTTGCGTTCCTTGCCCGCTCCAAACTTCTTGATCAAGCGCTTGTAGTATTCTACGGCGTAATCCACCAGATTCTCCAAGTGATTCTTGACCTCAGCGATGTCGTCTTCCAGCCCCTTGATGTATTCATCGGCCTTGAAACTATCAAACTTCGATATCCGCTTGATCTTAATTTCTGTCAACCGGATAATATCGTCCTGGGTAATTTCCCTGCGGAACAAATTTTTATAGGGATCCAATCCTTTGTCGATGGCCGTCAACACCGCATCCCACGTCTCACACTCTTCAATGTCGCGGTAGATTCTCTTTTCAATGAATATTTTCTCCAGCGATGAAAAATGCCACTTGTTTTCCAACTCACCCAACTCAATTTCCAACTCCTGGCGGAGCAAATCAAGGGTGTTCTGGGTGCAAGCACGCAAAATATCATTCACGCCCATGAACTTGGGTCGGTCTTCGTGAATCACACAAGCCAAAGGCGAAATACTCACCTCACAATCGGTAAAGGCATACAAGGCATTGATGGCCAGATCCGGACTGATTCCCGGCGCCAATTGCACTTCAATTTCCACGTCTTTGGCGGTATTGTCGATGACCTTTTTTACTTTGATTTTGCCATTGTCGCTCGCTTTGATGATGCTCTCAATCAGCGATCCGGTGGTGGTTCCAAAGGGAATTTCTTTGATGAGCAGCGTAGATTTGTCTTTCTCTTCGATTTTTGAACGAACCCGTATCCGCGACCCCTTTCTACCCTCATTGTACATCGAAAAATCCGCGTACCCACCGGTTGGGAAATCGGGCAGCAAATTGATTTTCCTGCCACGTAACACATCGATACTGGCTTCACACAACTCCAAGAAATTGTGGGGCATGATCTTGGTGCTCAATCCCACCGCAATCCCCTCAACCCCTTGGGCCAAGAGCAGCGGAAACTTCATCGGCAAGGTCACGGGTTCGCGCTTTCTACCATCGTAGCTCAACTGCCAATTGGTGGTTTTCTCATTAAACGCCACTTCTTTGGCAAAGGCACTCAGCCGCGCTTCAATGTATCGGGGTGCCGCCGCACTATCTCCCGTTCTGATGTCGCCCCAGTTTCCTTGGGTGTCGATCAGCAATTCTTTCTGACCCAAATTCACCAGAGCATCACCAATCGCCGCATCCCCGTGGGGGTGATAAGCCATGGTCGACCCGATGATGTTGGCCACCTTGTTGTAGCGACCGTCATCCATTTCATACATGGCATGCAGGATGCGTCGCTGTACCGGCTTCAATCCGTCTTCCAGAGCCGGAATGGCCCGCTCCAAAATCACATAACTGGCGTACTCAACAAACCAGTCTTTGTACATCCCACCCACGGCGCGAACCTCACCGAGGTGAGCACCCGAGGGAGATTGTCCTGATTCTTCTAGGGTTGATTCCAGTTCTTCTTCGTGATCCATGTTGCAATTTCAAAACAAGCCATTTATTGGCAATAAAACCAAACAGGTTATTCACATTCAATGCGTTCGTGGTGCCCCCGCCCAAACCCTCCGTAGCGCACCAATCGCTATGACAAACTGTCAGTTTTGTTGTATCTTTGTAAAAGTAGCGCAACCATGGATACACACCTCATCAAACAGCGGTTCGGCATCATCGGACATTCGCCCTTGTTGACCACGGCATTGGAAACAGCCGTAAAGGTGGCACCCACAGACATGAACGTTTTAATCTTGGGAGAAAGCGGCGTAGGAAAAGAGAGCTTTAGCAAAATCATTCATCATATGAGCGCCCGCAAACACGCCCCTTTCATCGCAGTAAACTGCGGCGCCATACCCGAAGGCACCATCGATTCGGAATTGTTCGGACATGAAAAAGGAGCCTTTACCGGCGCCACCGACAAACGAAAAGGATATTTCGAAACGGTCAGCGGTGGTACCATCTTCCTCGATGAAGTGGGTGAATTGCCCTTGAGTACCCAAGCCCGCCTGCTGCGCATTTTGGAAAACGGCGAATTCATCAAAGTCGGCAGCTCTGCCGTGCAAAAAACCGATGTCCGCGTAGTGGCCGCTACCAACCGCGACCTCCTAGAGCGCGCCCGGATGGGAAAATTCCGGGAAGACCTGTACTATCGATTGGCCACCGTACCCATCCGCGTGCCCAAACTCAGTGAACGTCGAGAGGACATCTACCTGTTGTTCCGCAAATTCGCCTCAGACTTCGCCGAAACCCACCACAGCCAACTGCTAGAACTCTCAGAAGACGCCCAGCAGCTGCTAATCAATTATCCATGGCCGGGTAACGTGCGACAGCTGAAGAACGTCACCGAACAAATCTGCGTTTTGGAAAACGGCCCCATCATCCACGGACAAACACTCTCGAAATACATCCCCCACGTAGAACCCCCACTGCCCATGCTCTTGGGAAAGATGGAGGGCACCGAAGGGATGAGCGAACGCGATATTTTTTACAAAGTGCTGATCGACATGAAACGCGACGTGAACGACCTGAAAAAAGTGGTTTTTGGACTGCTCGAAGGCAATCTCGATGCGCGCAATGCCGCAGCCAATATGCAATCTGCCGTGGTTCCGGTGCCTGTCAACAACACCCCCGTGCCCAGCAGCAACCTCTCCAGCTACAACGATTCAAACAACCTCAATACACTCTCCAGCAACCCCATCGCCAATCAACCCATCATCCTACAATCACACGACGATGATGAAGATGATTTCCAAGAGGCCATTTCCTACCCATCCGTGGGGGAAACGCTGAGTTTGGAAGCCCAAGAAATCGAAATGATCAAAAAAGCCTTGGCCAAGAATTTGGGGAAACGGAAGAAAGCCGCCGATGAATTGGGTATATCGGAACGAACTTTGTACCGCAAAATCAAACAATACGAACTTGAGTAAGTGGCAAGACACACCCCACACATGAAACCTTGCACCAACCATAGCGTCCAGAACACCCACACCCGGATAGCACAAGCCCAGGCAGCGGGTGGCAGTCGCAAATTCCTGGGGGCATGCCTGCTGTTACCCCTGCTTCTGCTGATGAGCGGATGTACGCCGTTTTGGAAATTTTACGATTTCAAAGGAGCCGCAATTCCTGCCGATATTCAGACTTTTTCAGTAGACTTTTTTAGCAATGAAGCGGCCATCGTCAACCCCCAATTGAGCATGAGTTTCACCGAAAAATTGAAAACCAAATTCCAAAGTGAAACCCGTTTGTCGCTCACCAATGCCAACGGCGACTACAAATTTGGAGGGTCTATTGTGGAGTATTCCGTGACGCCAGCGGCCTTGAATGCCAACGTTGGAACAGCCCAGAACCAATTCAATATCAAAGTACGGGTGGAGTTCGTGTGTGAAAAATATCCGGAAAAGAGCTTTGCCCGCGACTACGCCTTTTTCAAGATTTTCGATGCCAGCGCTACGTTTGAAAGTGTAGAGGAATCGCTTTCCACCGAAATACAAAATCAAATCGTTCAACAAATTTTTGCCGCAGTGGCCCTCGACTGGTGAATCCGGAAAAACTTCGACATATCGTAAACAACCCGGCCGATATCGACGCTACCACAGCGGTTGAATTGGAACAACTGTCGGAAAGATTCCCTTGGTTCAGCACCCCATTTGTGTTGCTGGCGCTGTACAGAAAAGCGCAGAATGATTATCGCACCGATAGCAGCATCAAACATGCGGCGATGCGCAGCAGTCGCCGCGATTGGCTTTATCACGCCTTGCATCCCCGCAAACCGGTGAATGTGCCGCAGCCCGCTGCAGAAACGCCATTGCCCACCACCATCCCCACTGTTCATACAGAGACCGAACCAAGTCCCCTGTCGGAGCTCTTAACAGTATCTGCTGATACAGCGATTGAGTCCGCGACTGCGATAGTGGTTGAGGACTTAAAAGAAACAGCGGTTGAAACGAAGGACATGACAGCGATAGAAACTATCGTTGAGGAAACAGCCTGGACACCGGAAATCACGGACATTTCCACCCACAAACCATCGTTCGAACCCTACGTTGAACCAGCAAACGATGCCCAGCCCGAGATCCTGTATGACTTGGCCTCCGCCATGGGAACCACATTGCAGTTTGAACCAGTGGTTGATGGTCCGTGGTTTACAGAAAAACCGCTACCCAAAGTCTATGACTTGGAAGAGTTTTTGAAATCGGGCCTGATCAACACCGACGATAGTCCTGCGGTTGCATCAAAGGATCAGCGCACCCATCGCTCAGAGCCGAGGTTGGGTTCGATGGAGACCAACACGTTCTCCCCTGAGACGAGAACTTTCTCCCCTGAGACGGGCATTTCAACGACGGAATCCGACCCGAGGGCCAGAGACACCTTTGCAACACCGGCAGCGCCCAAGAGCTTTTTCGATTGGTTATCGAGCGATGCAGACAGTCCAAGGAACCCCGATGAACAAAAAGTCAATACCGAGGCTTTGATCAACAAGTTCATCGAAGAACGTCCCCGAATCAGCCAGCCGAAGCGTGAATTTTACAGCCCGGAGCGGGCGACGAAGCGCAGTGAACAATTTTCTACCAGCATCGTAACAGAAACCCTGGCAAACATTTTTAGGCAACAAGGTCATTTTGAAAAAGCCATTCTTTCTTACGAAAAGCTGCAGTTGAAATTCCCGGAAAAAAGTAGTTACTTTGCAGACCTTATCGAACAAATTAAAAAAGAACAAAACCAATGAATTGGATATTAATCATCGGAATTATTGCAGCCACATTGTTGATGTTGGTTATTTTGGTACAAAACCCAAAAGGAGGCGGATTGGCTTCAAACTTCTCACAAGGTAACCAAATCTTTGGTGTTGAGAAGACCACCAACGTGGTTGAAAAAATCACTTGGGGCGGTGCATTGTTGTTGGTAGTCATTTCATTGATTGCCGCATCATACAACAGCGAAAAAACCAAAGCACCTTCGCGTGCTAAAGCAAATACTGAGCAAGGAGAGGCATTGCCAGACGTGAAAGCGGGCAAGTAATTGTTTGTTATTCCAATTTTGTGTTGATGATACGCCCCGGCTCCGCCGGGGCGTATTTTTTTTAATCCCGTTGGGGCAAAATCGAACTGGGCGCTTTGTCGGGCTTGGCATAACTCAACCGATCCAACCACTGACTCGCCACATACCCGTCTAAGCCGATGCTTCCCACAGAACCGGCCGACACCAAATCCACCGATCCATCGTCAAACAGCAACTCATGCGGCAATTCTATATAATCTATGCTGCCCACCACAACCAAGGTATCATTGCATGATATCCCCTGGTGCTCTTGCAAAGTCAAGCCCATTTTGATGGCGCTTTCCCCCACAAACGGCGCAAACACACCTTCGCGGTAAACAGGCGTTAATCCAACAGCGTCAAACTCACTCTGATCCTTGCTGTACCGGGCCGAAGTCTGATGGGCCTTGGGGTAAAAATCCGTCCCCACCGCGTTGAGTGTGTAGCTCCCGGTGGCCAAAATATTCTGCCAAGTGTGACGGTCTACGCTATCCGGACGCACAACCATCCCCAAATAAGGGGGATTGGCACCCACGTGAAAAATACTGTTAAAAATGGCCAAGTTCTCTTGTCCCTCCTCATCCCTCGTCCCCACCAACTGCAGGGCTTTGATACCAGGAATGGAGTTGATCAATTGCGTGCGAAATCGCTTGTCGAGTTGGGCAAAATCGTCGCCCCGAAAAATTTCAATGGTATGACTCATGGTAATTCAATGAAGCTCAGCAACCCGTCCGTCGGGCGATTATCCTTTTGGGGATACCCACTCAAACAGGCACTGAATCGATGCATCTTTATCTCAGGCTACCCAATCCCCCATCGATGGCCAAAATCTGTCCGGTCATCCAATCGCTGCTCTCACCCAGTAAAAACGCAACGGCCGATGCGATGTCTTGGGGTTCACCCACGCGCTGAAGGGGATGACGTTTGCCACTGGCTTCCATTTTCTCTGGGGTCGACAGCAAACGGGCCGCCAAATCGGTATTCACCAAACTGGGGGCGATGGCATTCACCCGAATCTGTGGTGCCCACTCGGCAGCCAAACTGCGTGTAAGTCCTTCGATGGCACCTTTGGCCATGGCGATGCTGGCATGGAAGCTCATTCCCGATTGGACAGCCACCGTACTAAAGAGTACCACCGATGCTTTACCGGCGGTTTTCATGGCTGGCAGACAGGCTTGCAGGGCTTTGACCGCACCCATCGCATTGATTTCAAAATCGGCGCGAAATTCATCGAGCTTCAATCCGCGAAAGGGCTTGAGGTTGATGCTTCCCGGTGCATACACCACCCCATGGATGGTATCGGGCAAGCCCGCGATGGATTCGTCGGACAAAGCATCCCAACCGATGGATTGCGCACCCATGGGCGCTTCTCCACTGCGCGATACCACCCAGATTGAATGTCCTTCATTCATCAAACGATCTACCACGGCGGCGCCAATACCGCGACTCCCACCGAAAACAACGTAATTCATACAGTGAGAAACAAAGGAAACCGGGATAGGTTTTGGGGATGGCCAACAACCACCCAACAGTTGCAAAATATACAAATCCAAATATATTTTTATTGTATATCGCTTTTGTATATCTTTGCATACTATCTAATTTTGGAGGAACGAAACATGAAATCGTACAAAGAACTCAACAAACCAGACATTGTCATGATCTCTTTAAAACTACCCCGTTACCTACTCTCCGAAATAGACCGTCTGTCTGATGGCCTTTCCCTGTCGCGCAACAAATTCATCGTAGAAACCCTGGATGCGCACACCAAAAACCTCATTAAAAACCAAACCCGCTTGCAATTGGTTGCAGAAGCCAACGTCATCTATAACACTTCCCGAGAAGCATTGTCGGATTTTGACGCCATTGACGACATCGCAAATGAGTAACCATGACCACCAAGCCGTTTGAAATCTACCTGGCCAACCTCAACCCCAAAAAAGGACATGAAGTCGGCAAAACCCGCCCCGTTGTGGTGGTGCACAGCGAATTGATGCAAGGCATCCTGTCAACCAGCATTGTTTGTCCACTCACCACCCAACTCTCTCCCGCAACCCTGCTCAGGGTTCATATCCCCCTCAACGAATCCCACACAACCGGACTCACAGAGCCCAGCGACGTCATCGTAGATCAAATTCGAAGCATCGACAATCAACGACTCATCAAAAAATTGGGAGAATTGCCCAGCGCACAAGCCGAGCAACTTCAAAAAAACTTACAGACGATCTTGGCCGTTTAGACCCTTACTCCCCGTGCAAACGACTGTATAAATCCAGACCGTGCTGCTTGGCCGTTTCCTTGGCAATTTCGTATCCGGCATCGGCGTGACGTACAACCCCCATGCCTGGATCGTTGTGCAACACGCGACGCAAGCGCTGTTCTGCATCGTCCGTACCATCCGCCACAATCACCATCCCACTGTGGATGCTATACCCCAGCCCCACGCCACCGCCGTGGTGCAAACTCACCCAACTCGCACCGCCAGCCACGTTGACAAACGCGTTCAAGATCGGCCAATCTGCCACCGCATCCGAACCATCCATCATCGCCTCGGTTTCACGGTTTGGTGAAGCCACAGAACCCGTATCCAAATGGTCGCGACCTATCACGATCGGCGCTTTTACCGCACCAGTTCGTACCAACTCATTGAATGCCAAAGCCGCCTTCTGGCGCTCGCCCTGACCCAACCAGCAAATGCGCGCCGGCAACCCCTGAAACTCAATGCGTTCCTGAGCCATGCCAATCCAACGCTTCAAACTCTCGTTCTCTGGGAACAATTCCAAAATCTTGCGGTCCGTTACATAAATATCCTCAGGATCCCCACTCAACGCCACCCAGCGGAATGGCCCTTTACCCTGACAGAACAACGGACGAATATAGGCCGGAACAAATCCCGGGAAATCAAACGCATTCTTCAAACCTTTTTCCAAAGCCCGGCCCCGCAAATTGTTGCCATAATCGAACGTAATACTGCCCATTTTCTGGAGCTCCAGCATCAACTCCACGTGCTTCACCATGGTCTGATAGCTCAATTCTGTATATTTCTCTGGGTTGGTTTTGCGCAACTTATCGGCCGCCTCTACATCCATATCGGTAGGATAATACCCAATCAACGGATCATGCGCACTGGTTTGGTCGGTCAGTGTATCCGGAACCACCCCACGCGCAATCAATCGCGCCAACAATTCCACCGCATTGCACAACACCCCAATACTCACCGCGTCTCCGCGTTCTTTCGCGGCCAAAGCCATGTCGATACCCTGATCAATGTCGCGAGCCATCACATCCAAGTAACGGGTTTCCAAACGCTTGCGGATACGCCATTCCTCTACCTCCGCCACCAATGCAACCCCCTCATTCATGGTAATGGCCAACGGCTGAGCACCGCCCATACCGCCCAAACCCGCCGTCACATTCAACGTGCCTTTCAACGTACCCCCAAAATGCTGGTTGGCACATTCGGCGTATGTCTCGTATGTCCCCTGCACAATCCCCTGTGAACCGATGTAAATCCAACTGCCCGCCGTCATCTGTCCGTACATCATCAACCCCTTGGCTTCCAACTCACGGAAATGATCCCAATTGGCCCAATTCGGCACCAACTGAGAGTTGCTAATCAACACCCGCGGCGCGTCTTTGTGCGTGGGCAATATCGCCACCGGCTTTCCACTTTGAACCATCAACGTTTCATCATCGTTGAGATCCAACAGGGCTCGACAAATGTCATCAAACGCAGGCCAGTTTCTCGCAGCCTTGCCCAATCCCCCGTATACAATCAAATCCTCGGGACGTTCAGCCACATCGGGATCCAAGTTGTTGTGCAACATCCGATAGGCCGCCTCTTGAACCCAACCTTTACAATTCAATTTATTGCCCGTAGGGGCCTTCAATACCCGTGATTTGCCTGTGAATTCGCTCATACTAAGAAAGGTACAAAGTTAGTCAATAGTTGTTTGTGAAACCTCAAAACTTCATCGTCAATTGGATGCGTTTTCGCGCCCGATCCACCTCCAGCACCCGAACTTTCACCCGCTGCGCCAACGCAACCACCTCCGCCGGATTCTTCACAAACTTATAACCCAACTGGGAAATGTGCACCAGACCGTCCTGCTTGACACCAATGTCCACAAAGGCGCCAAAATTGGTCAAGTTGGTCACCACACCCCAAAGCTCCATGCCCACCTGCAAATCATTAATGCTGCGCACCGTATCGTCGAATGTAACCGCCTCGGCCACACCACGAGGATCCAACCCCGGCTTTTGCAATTCCTTTACGATGTCTTCCAACGTTGGCAAGCCCAGTCCCTCCGATTCATTGACATATTGACCCAACGACACCCCACGCAGCAACGACTCATTACCCAAAAGATCTTGCACTTTCACACCCAAATCTTTGGCCATTTTCTGGACCACGGCGTATCGCTCAGGGTGAACACCCGTATTGTCCAAGGCCGTATCTCCACCGCGAATCCGCAAAAATCCCGCGCACTGCTCAAAGGCTTTTCCTCCCAATCGAGGCACATCCATCAACTGCGAGCGCTTGCTAAAACCACCCAACTTCTCGCGATAATCCACAATGTTTTTGGCCAACACCGGCCCCAATCCAGACACATAACTGAGCAAATGCTTGCTCGCCGTATTCAAATTCACGCCCACCCCATTCACCGCCGATTCCACCACCGCATCCAAGCGTTTTTGTAACAACGATTGGTTCACATCGTGCTGATATTGACCCACACCGATGCTTTTGGGATCAATTTTCACCAACTCCGCCAAGGGGTCCTTCAACCGTCGTCCAATGCTCACAGCACCGCGTACCGTAACATCCTCTTTCGGAAATTCTTCCCGCGCCACAGCCGAGGCACTGTAGATACTGGCACCCGATTCATTCACCATGTACACTTGCAACCCTTGCGCGATCTCATTAGCCAACACCTTTCGCACAAAGGCATCCGTTTCGCGTCCCGCCGTTCCATTCCCTATGGCGATGGCTTCTATGCGATGTTCTTTCACCCATTTTTGGAGCAAATCCGTAGATTTCTGCGTCTGAAATTGGGGCTCATGCGGAAAAATCGCTTCGTGCAACAACAAATCGCCATATTCACTCAACACCACCGCCTTACAACCCGTGCGAAAACCTGGATCCAAAGCCAGCACCCGCTTTTCCCCCAACGGTGGCGCAAGCAACAACTGCTTTGCATTCACCGCAAACACCCCAATGGCCTCCTCGTCGGCCTTTTCCTTGGTTGCCGCGATCATCTCATTTTCCAAACTTGGCTGCAGCAAACGACTGTAAGCATCTGACATCGCCAGACGCACTTGGTCGGTGGCATCGGAATAGCCTTTCAGACAATGCTTCTTCAAAATATAGGTTGCCCTGTCCTCGTCAGGCTCCACCGTCATTTTCAAAAATCCCAATTCCACCCCGCGCATCATGGCCAAAAACCGATGTCCAGCCACGCGCTTCAAGGGCTCGTGGTGATCAAAATAGTCTCGAAACTTCTGCGCCTCTTCCACGTCCTTCTTTCCCCTGGCGTGCTTGCAAAACAGATGAGCGTCTTGCTCAAACAACTGTCGCATTTTGCTGCGCAACACCGCATCCTCATTGATCCATTCGGCGATGATGTCGCGCGCACCCTGCAAGGCCTCCTCCTCCGTGGAAACTTTGTCGCCCACAAAATCCAGCACTTTTTGCATCGCCCGAGGATCGCGCTGATCATAAAGTATGCGCGCCAAAGGCTCCAAACCCTTTTCCCTGGCCACATCGGCACGGGTTTTTCGGCGGGCTTTGTAAGGCAAATACAAGTCCTCCAGCGTTTGCATATCCACCGCTTCGAGTATCAATTTGCGCAATTCGGGGGTCATTTTCCCCAACTCCTCAATCTGCGACAGCACATATTCCCTGCGTTTCTCCAAGGCCTCTGCTTTTTCCGCTTGATCCTTGATTTCTCCCACTTGTAATTCGTCCAAATTGCCAGTAGCTTCTTTGCGATAACGGGCGATGAACGGGAGCGTGGCCCCCTCACTCAACAACTTCAAGACCGCCTTCACCTGCCAAGGCTTTACACCCAGGGCTTGGGCTATCACTTCCGTATTCATGTTTGCGAAAATCGCGATGGGCGGTCCGGCCTACAAACCACAACCCATCGATTTATCCCTTTTTTGTTGACAATCTCCCATCTTTTCTGTATATTCGTTGTAACAAATGTTTTATGGATAGGAAAAATTTCATTTCGCTATTGCCCTCTATCCCCTTTGCCATCAAAGACATGACTGTACCTAGCATCGCCCAGCTTTTAAACAAGCCCAACCAAAGCAAACCCATGCCCGCCTTGTTTGTGGGACATGGAAGCCCCATGAACGCCATCGAAAACAATGTATTTTCACAGTACTGGAAATCGCTAGGACAATCGCTCCCCACGCCCACGGCCATTGTATGTATCAGCGCGCATTGGGAGACCCGCGGCACCCAGATTACGGCCATGAGCGCCCCACAAACCATCCATGATTTTGGCGGATTCCCGCAAACCCTGTTCGATGTGCAATATCCGGCGCCCGGCTCGCCTTCGCTCGCCGTAGAAACCCAAGAGATTTTGAAACCCGAACCGGTTGGACTGTCGCACCAATGGGGACTCGACCACGGATGTTGGAGCATTCTACACGTCATGTTCCCCCAAGCCAACATCCCGGTGCTACAGCTTTCACTCGACATCAACAAAACCCCGGCACAGCATTATGAACTGGCCAAGCAGTTGGTTTCGCTCCGACACAAAGGCGTACTCATCGTAGGCAGTGGAAACATCGTACACAACTTGGGCATGATCGCCTGGGATAAAATGTCGCTCCCCGATTACGGTTACGACTGGGCCATACAAGCCCGCAACGAAATGAAATCCTACATTTCCGATTTCAACCACAACGCCCTAAGTAAAGCCAGCAACCACAGCCGCGAATGGCAACTCGCCATCCCCACACCCGAACACTACCTCCCCCTGTTGTACACCCTCGGGGCCAAATTGCCCAACGAATCCCCCCGATATTTCAACGACCAATGCGTGATGGGATCGCTGGCCATGACCTCCTTTATTTTGGGAGATTCGTAGTCGCTCGCTTGGCAAACACCGTCGCGGGCAGCGATAACCCCAGCTGAAATTGCTTTCGGGGTATTAAAAACCAGTTATACGGAGCCAACGACAAAATGGAATACCCCATATAAACCGATGCCCCTCCTTTGATCCGATACCCCACCGCGGTGCCCATCTGCAATGCCAAATAATTGTAACCCGCCAAGGGCACGCGATGAAATTCTCCATCCTTTAACTTGTAGGTAGGGTTATTCAGAAACGTGCGACTGTACCCCGCACCCAAGGTCAACGAATAATTCCAATGTTTTCGGGCTTGATATTTCCATTGGGTGTTGCCCAATACGTAAATATTCCGATGCAAACTCGGATGAGAGTAATACCCCAACTCCATGCCGATGCTACGACTCCGCACTTTGGCCATGTAATTTTTCCGCGGAAAACTCACCGTTTTTACTTTGTAGGGATTGTCGAACCGAACATGAAACCCCTTCGACTCATTCGACAACATAAACCCGCTTGCCACTGTACCGCGCGATGAAATGGGCATCAAATATTTCCCACATCGATAAGGAAACAACCCCATGCTATCATGATGGGGATTCCAAGGCAGCGTTTCGCGCATGAACTCCTTCCTGGGAGGTCGCAGTTTTTGCGGTTTCGGATTATCGACACCCAACGTTGTATCATACGCAACCTCAAATGAATCCCTAGCTGTAAGCTGAATTGACAGAGATGGTATCGCCATCAGCGACAGTCCCAATTTCAAAAAAAACTTCTTCATCGATTTCATCTCCCCTAAATCAATGTTTAATCACCCAATCCAACACACTTTCCCAAAACAAATTGGGCTCGTTCATCATCGGTGAATGGCCTGAATGCTCGAAGAACTGAATCGTTTTATCCTGACTGCCGATTTTCCCATTCAAATCATCGCACAACGGTGGGGGACAAACAAAATCAAACCTACCCCACAGCAGCAGGGCCGGCACCTGAATCCGCCCCAAATACACATCGGGATCAGTATCATACGTTGGAGAATCTACCCGCAACAGGGCGGTAATCACCCCATTCACTTTGTTGTTTCTATACGACGATGAGGGCTCTTTGTAGTAGCTCCCCGAAGGTGCGAAAACAGAATCCATGAGGGTTTCCGCTTCATGGGCATACCCATTCATCTTTACCGAAACCTCATAGCCATCAGACACATTGTGAGAATTGCAATAATCCAACACCTCTTTCCAATGGCTCACATTGCGATTGGCCGCCATTTCCACGACCGCCCTTTTCGCCAACATATCCTCCGTAAGGGAATCGTTCAAAGGGTAATTGTGCGCGCCATCCACCTGAATCCATCCCGAAATCCATTGTTGATTGTCGGCATGTCCCAAAAAGTAAGGCGTTAAAAACCCACCCCAGCTGTGACCCATCAAATAGATCTTCAAATCCTCACCATACTTCGCCCGCAAAAACTTCACCACGGTCAACAGATCCTCGCGATAATCTGCGAGTTCGCTAGCTCCCGCATTGCCTTGGGAATTCCCTCCAAACCGCTGATCCCAATATCCCACAGCCACATTGGGTTCAAGCACCGCTTTGATCATGGAATCGCGGTAATCCAAGCTATTTCCACCTGGACCCCCATGAACGATGAGTACCAACTTCCGACTGCCGATGTTGCCTGCCACCTTCAAAAACAGGGATTGATTTTTCTGTTTGATGAAGGCATCTTCGTTCACCATCCCTTGCGTGATGGGATCGATTTTGCAACCAGACACCACCATCAACAAGGCACAAACAAGTCCAAACTTAGATATATAGCCCATCTTCATTACATATTCCGTCGATACTGTCCGCCCACTGAGAACAACGCTTCCGTGATTTCACCCAAGGTGCACACCTTACACGCTTCCATCAATTCGGCAAACAGGTTCTCATTGGCAATGGCCTTTTCTTGCAATTGCAACAACAAAGCCGACCGCTTCTCGCCAAAGTAAGCGTGTTGATTCGCCACCTTTTGAATCTGGAACTGCTTCTCCTCATCGGTACTGCGAATCACCTCTCCCGGCAACACCGTGGGCGACCCTTTGGAACTCAAGAAGGTATTCACCCCAATGATTGGGAACTCTCCCGTGTGCTTCAAGGTTTCATAGTACAAACTCTCCTCCTGGATTTTTCCGCGCTGATACATGGTCTCCATCGCGCCCAAAACGCCGCCGCGCTCTGTGATTCTATCAAACTCAGACAATACCGCCTCTTCTACTAAGTCGGTCAGTTCTTCAATGATGAAACTTCCCTGCAACGGGTTTTCATTCTTCGCCAATCCCAACTCCCGGTTGATGATCAACTGAATGGCCATCGCCCGGCGCACACTCTCTTCTGTAGGCGTTGTAATGGCCTCATCATAAGCATTCGTATGCAAGCTGTTGCAGTTGTCGTAAATCGCATACAGCGCTTGCAAAGTGGTTCGGATATCGTTGAAATCAATCTCCTGCGCGTGCAAACTGCGTCCACTGGTCTGGATATGATACTTCAACATTTGCGAACGGGCATTGCCACCGTATTTCAACTTCATCGCTTTGGCCCAAATTCTGCGAGCCACCCTGCCAATCACGGCATATTCTGGGTCGATGCCGTTGCTAAAGAAGAAACTCAAATTCGGCGCAAAATCATCGATGTGCATGCCGCGACTCAAATAATACTCCACATAGGTAAAGCCGTTGCTCAATGTAAACGCCAACTGCGTAATGGGATTGGCCCCAGCTTCAGCAATGTGATATCCGCTGATACTCACACTGTAAAAATTCCTCACTTTGTTTGCGATGAAGTAATGCTGCACATCACCCATCAACCGCAACGCAAACTCAGTACTGAAAATACAAGTATTCTGCGCCTGATCTTCCTTCAAAATATCGGCCTGAACCGTTCCACGAACCTGACTCAGTGTCCACGCTTTGATCTCTTCATATTTCGCTTTCTCCAACACATCCTCACCCGTTACACCCAACAACATCAAGCCCAAACCATCGTTTCCTTCTGGCAATGGCCCGTTGTATTTAGGGCGTTGCAACCCTTTGGCCGCATACATCGCATCAATTTTCGCATTCACCTGCGCTTCCAACCCTTCTGCCTTGATGTACAATTCACACTGCTGATCAATCGCGGCGTTCATGAAGAAGCCCAACAACATGGGGGCCGGACCGTTGATGGTCATACTCACCGATGTCTTTGGATCCGCCAAATTGAAACCCGAATACAACTTCTTGGCATCGTCTAAACAGCAAATGCTCACCCCTGCATTCCCGATTTTTCCGTAGATATCGGGGCGGGTATGTGGGTCGCGACCGTACAAGGTAACGCTATCAAATGCCGTACTCAACCGCTTGGCCGGCATACCCAAACTCACATAATGGAAGCGTTTGTTGGTGCGCTCAGGTCCGCCTTCCCCTGCAAACATGCGGGTAGGATCTTCACCTTCTCGCTTAAACGGATAAATCCCCGCCGTGTAGGGGAATTCTCCCGGCACATTTTCTTGCAACTGCCAATGCAACAAATCGCCCCAAGCTTCATAGCGGGGCGTGCTGATTTTTGGCACCTGGGTATGACTCAAACTCTCTGTATGGGTAGCCATGCGCAATTCCTTATCACGCACTTTAAACACATATTCCGGCGCTTTGTACAAGTCACGAACACCGCTCCAACCCTCTACCAAGGCCTTGTTTTTCGGCAACAATTCCGCCGATACTTTCAAAAATTCTGCTTGCAGTTGCGACAACAATTCTGCCGATGCGCCGCTCTCTTTTAACTGCTCTATGGACTCGCTCAACGCATACATTCTTTGGGCAACCTTGCGCTGCTCGCGGGCCTGTTCATCGTATTTGCGGTTATTCTCCGCAATTTCACTCAAATAGCGATTCCTGTGCGGCGGGATGATGAAAATCTTTTCGCTCATTTCCGCGCCCGACGCATATTGACTACCCAAAGCAGCCCCTGTTTTCTGGGCGATGGTATCCATCAAACAGCGGTATAAACTGTTCATCCCAGGGTCGTTGAACTGGGAAGCGATCGTACCAAAAACTGGCATTTGTTCAACCTCCGTTTCAAACAACTTGTGATTGCGCTGGAATTGTTTGCGCACATCGCGCAGCGCATCCAAAGCCCCGCGTTTATCGAACTTATTCAAAGCCACCACGTCGGCATAATCGAGCATATCGATCTTCTCCAACTGCGTAGCTGCCCCATATTCTGGCGTCATCACATACAACGCCACATCGCTGTGCTCGGTGATCATGGTATCACTCTGTCCGATACCACTGGTCTCCACCACAACCAAATCATAACCCGCCACTTTCAAAATACTCACCGCATCATCCACGTGCGAACTCAACGCCAAGTTGGCTTGTCGGGTCGCCATCGAACGCATATACACGCGATCGTGGTTGATACTATTCATGCGAATTCTATCGCCCAGCAGGGCGCCACCTGTTTTTCTTTTCGATGGGTCAATGGAAATGATGGCCAGTTTTTTCTCGGGGAAATCCGACAAGAACCTGCGCACCAACTCATCCACCAAACTACTTTTGCCCGCACCGCCGGTACCTGTAATTCCGAGCACGGGCGTCTTGATTGATTTCGCCTGATTGCGCAATTCGTCTAGTACCGCTTGGTTTTCAGTGGGATAATTTTCCGCCGCCGATATCAGTCGAGCAATTGCTCGCTTGCCTTCAACCCCCGCATTCAACGACGACTGTTCTTGCTTCAACGCTTGGCCAGTAGGATAATCAGACTGCATCACCAAATCATTGATCATGCCCTGTAATCCCATGGCACGTCCATCGTCGGGAGAATAAATGCGGGCAATCCCATAATCCATCAACTCCTTGATTTCCTCGGGCAAGATCACACCCCCGCCGCCGCCGAAGATTTTGATGTGCTCAGCACCGCGCTCTTTGAGCAAGTCGTACATGTATTTGAAGTACTCGTTATGACCGCCTTGATAGCTCGTCATTGCGATGGCATTGGCATCCTCTTGAATGGCCGTTTCCACCACCTCCTGAACGCTGCGGTCGTGACCCAAGTGAATCACCTCGCAACCGGTGGATTGAATGATGCGACGCATTACGTTGATTGCGGCATCGTGACCATCGAACAAGCTGGCAGCCGTAACCACCCTCACTTTGTTCTTCGGAACATACACAGTTGTTTCCATGGATTTGGCTTTGTGGTGCAAAGGTAATCTTTGTTTGCCAAACCCCCTACCCAACGGTAGCCGCCATTTTATCCCTCAATCGCAGCCGCCGCTAGACCCAAAACCAGATTTAATGTCCCGTTTTAACCAAATAAACATGCTCATTGAGAAAAAAATATCAACTCCTTGGGGGTAGATCGCGCTAGTTGTGTTTGTGGCTCTGATTCTAGGGAAATGAAAAAGCGGAACACCTTGCACACACTTATCGCCTTGATTGCCTTATCATTGGGTAGCTGTCAAGACAATTCCATCGCTCCGGTGAGTGCACAAGACAAAATATCGTCCTTGGTGATTCAAGCGGAATCCGAAACCAACCAAATCCAAACCGCTATCGACCTAACTGCCAACAGCATCACCATCGAAAACTTGGCTTTGAGCGCAGATTACTTTGTTGATGAACACCACCTGGAGGACATTGATCCGTTGGATTCAACCAAAAACGACAAACCCTGGGAAAAAGAATGCAACAAGGCATTTTTGAAACAGGCAGGATTTGCCGGGTGCTTCAAGAATCTATCGCTCACCGAAAGTCAGCGCAATCAAATTGAAGCCGTTTTGGAAACCTACGGCACCCAACAAAAACCCATCCTCACCGATGAATTTCATCAGTTCGTCGACCTAAAATCGCAATACAAAGACCGAATCAAACTCGACATCGATTCTCTACAGCGCGGAAACATTGGGGATGCGGCGTTTCAGAATAAAATGAAACAATACCAAAGTGAATTCACCACCGAATTCTCAAGGCAACGAAATGGCAGCAAAAATTTGTCTATGTTGTCAGTGAATTATCGCTCAGCCCTGGATGGCATCAAAAACATCCTCAGCGAGTCTCAGTTCAAACAGTTCTACCTCTGCCACAAAAAGTAGTGTGTAGTTGTTCATGGGTTATAGTTAGCGAAAAGGCCTCTTGCATAGGGGCCTTTTTGTTTTAGTCCCCGCCCCATTTGGGTGTGCGAGATTTTACCCAACTGTAGTAATAGGCCACCACCACCAACCCTGCACCGAAAAATGGCATCGCTACCCCGCGAATTTCATCGTTAAAATAAAATTCTCCCGTCATCCAAATCGCATTGCCCAATATCCAGAAACTGATGGCCAAATTGTGGTAGAAATCAGCCACCGAACTGCGATAGCTTTTCCAAGTAATCCAAATCGATAGCAAAACCGTTGGCAAGGCCATCGCCATGCCCAACCCGCGATAATGCATCAGCCAAGCAAAATCCTTGATCAGCCAAAAAACCACGTGCAGATTTTCTTTTTCTCGCAATGACTTCATCTGTAAACCTTAATTGCGATCCAACACCATGAATTTCGCATCGGCCTTGCCTTGATCGCCCAGCAGCTCAATCGTATACATTCCAGCAGACATCGGAGGCAAATCCACGGATAGCAGCGGGCCAAACGTCACAGTCCCCGTGCGCACCACACCCCCCAAGGCATTCATCACCCGGAACGTTTTATACATAGAACCCTCCGGCAATTTAACCCACAGTTGATCGGTGGCCGGATTGGGATAGACTTGCACTTTGGTCAAATTCACAGCGCCAACCGAAGCGCGATCCATGATTACCTGCTTGGTTTTACTGCACTCGCAGCCGGTGGTTCTCACCACAGAACGTAGCGTTACCGTATACTGTCCGTCTTGCTGTAGGTCATAGTTGACTTTCGCGTTAACATCCTTCGAATTTTTGATGCCCAAACCCGCCACGGTCCAAGTGTAATCTATGCCCGACTGTCCACCCGCCGCTTGCAAATCATCGAGCGGTTCCAAAGCCAACCCATAAAACGCAAATCCATAGTCGGGTGACGCCACAAAATCGCAAGTACGCGGCAATTCTTGAACAGTAACTGCCTTGGTAATGGAATCCGAACAACCGTCTTTTAAGTTCACTACCAGCATCACGTTATAGGCCGTGGTTTGCTTCACTGCATATCGCTTTTTGGGACTTTCTACCGTAGCTGTGGAATTGTCGCCAAATTCCCAAGCATAAGTCATGGTACCCGAGGCAGTGGTGCTTTTATTTAGAAAGGTCAACTCATCACCGGAACACACAGGATCCGCCGTAAAATCCGCCGTTGGCTGCATCAACACATCCAAAAGATCCGAGGTTGAATCGGCACATCCATTGTCGAGCTTTACAGTAAACACCACGGCCTTTTTACCCAAGGACGTCCAACTGTGGCTGGGCGAGGCGGCGGTGGATGATTTGCCGTCGCCAAAGTTCCAAGTATATTGGGGAACCGCTCCCGACACGGCCGGTGTTTTGTTCACAAACTGGGTGGCCGTGCGAATGCAGGCAGCACTGTAGGCAAAGGCCACTTTGGGCGATTCAAAAACCGTTACAGAGCGAGATTGAGAGTCTTTACATCCAAATTCCGATTTCACAACCAACTTAACCGATTTGCTACCGGAGGTATTGAAAATATACTTTGGATTTGGCTCGTTGCTATTGCTATCGGGGTGATTAAAAAACCACTTGCTACCAATTGTACCCGTGGCAATGCTGCTGTTGTTTTGAAAATTGAAGGCATCACCATCACAACGTCCGCTCACCACAGTAAAGGAAGCCGTGGGCACCACAAATTGATATACTTTCTGGGTTTCCGTGGCTTCACACCCGGCGATATCGGCCTTGAGCGTCACCACATAGGTTCCCGCCAATCCATAGTTCAGGGAAATATTGGTGGCATTGTTCAGAACAAACCCTTTTCCATCACCGAAATCCCAATACATTTTAGCGGTGGCGGGGGTGGTCTGATTCACAAACTTCACACTTTCGCCAACGCAGGCATTTTGTCGGGTAAACGTGGCCTTGGGGATGGCATTCACAACCACAACCACAGATTTTTCAAAGCTGAAACCGTAAGGATTCGTGGTACCCCGCAATTTCACGGTGTAGTTTCCCGCTTTTTTGAAGATAAACTCCCCATTAACCAGGTTGGAGGTATCGTTGGGATCGCCTGTGCCGTAGTTCCACCAGTTCTCTACATAGCCCGACTTGTATTTTGAGGCATTCACAAATTTCACGGTATCTCCAATACAAACTTTGGCGGGGACCGTAAAGTCTGGCGTCACTGCTGGGTAAATGAGTACTTGTCGTTTCAGCACGGTATCACACCCATTGCCAAGGTCAGAAATTTTCAGTAGCAGGGTAATCAAACTATCCTCGAGTGATACATCACTGGTTTTGAACTGTACTTCGAGGTCCGCGGTGGAGGTCGGCGCCGTGAGGGTTGCACCCGTCACGGCGCGACCCGATGGAGAAACAGCCGAAACACTGGCCATCCACTTGGCAGAACCACTGGTTCCATATTGCGAATTTGTATACAATCTTGGGGATTTAATGTCGTAAATCACCGGTACATTCACCACCGTAACATCCAATGGCTTACCCCGCTGATAAACCGGATTGTTCCCAGTCTGCGTCTTGGCAGAAAATTCATAATACCCCCCGCCCGGCGCCGCTTTTACAAAGGTTTTGAAGGTCAACGTGTCGTTCTTCCGGTTGTCATCAAATCCTTCCACAAACAACTGAATTACCGCATTCCCCGGTGTCGAAATTTTCAATGGAACCGTAAAATCAATCAACAATGAATCCTTCGGCAACAATTTGCTGCTCACCCACTGCCTGGTTACCACACCATTCAAAGCATAGGCCACATAGAACTTAGAGGCCGTATCAGTGTAATTGTTCTTTACCGTAACATTCAACTTACCCTCGTACCCCGAACAAATCTGAGATGCAATGCTAAACGTAGTTTTCACCGCAGCCAAATCCATGTAACTTTCTCTACTGCCACGATCCGATTTCCCCGTGGCTCACTTTGTGCCCGAAATATCCATCTCATTGGATGCCACCGTGGGAACGTTGTTCTGATTTTCAAAAATCAACGACCGAAAGTCATTTTTCGACACATCGGCCCAACCAGGATGCCCAAAATATTCCCCACTCCCAGCGGTTCCGCCCGATTTATAGTCGGCCCAACTGGAATAATAGTTCGACTCCACGCCCCACTGCTCTCCACCCGCGAAATAGACATAGCAGGTATTGTGATTCAGCTCTTTCATCTTGGTCGATGACCACACATTGATGCCATAACCAAAATCATCGCCCCGGATATCCAAAATATTTCCTACGAATGTAACCTCCGACTCATCCTCTAGGTAATAGCCCAGTCCTACGTGGGTCGACAAACTACTGGGCCTACTGTAAATGGTATTTTGTCTGACTTCAGTTTTGTATCCCGTGTTGTAGTTGATGACATAAAAATTATCGGTCTGATTGTAACCCTCATTGCGGGCAATCAAATTGGAGTTAAACACTACATCGTGCAAAAACCACAAATAAACCCCATTAAAACTGCTTTTGGTAGAAGTAGCCGCATTCAAGAGCAAGGCATTCCGGTTGATTTGCCAATCACCATCGTCGTACACCCCAATACAACCCAACCCATCCCCGGCTTTGTTTGAGTCCAACACGTTGTCCTCGATGCGATTCCAACCGTATCCAGAATTTCCGCAATTCCCGAAATACAACAGTCGTCCGCCCCCGCTATTGTTCCCAAACTGACAGCTCCGAACCACATTCCCCAAGACCTCCACGTCGGTTAAGCTCTGCAGATTCAACCCATAAGAATCTCCAGATTTCTCCGCCCAAAGTCGATTCAGTTCGTTCTTTTAAACAAAAAATATTGGCCCTTAGCCACTTCCATTCCAGAAACATTGTTGTACGCCGCGATGCGTTTCATCACATTCAACTCAATGACCACAGGCAGCTTAGATTTCCCTGAAACAGCGCCACAAGCCAGACCCCAAAATCGACTGATGTTATTGGTTGTACTTCCCGATGTGGCACCGGCATACGGCAGGTCGTGAATCAAATTCCCTGTTATTTGAATCGACACATTGCTACAAGCCCCGTTGGTCAGGCGAAATACGGTAACCACTGTATCAATGGGCGCCCCGCTACCCGCAGCACTCCGGCTGATATCGTTGCCTGAAACCACCTCGCCGTTGATATATTGTAACAAAAAGGCCGTCTTGTAAAAATTCTTGATGGTATTGCCTGCAAACGTATTTTCCGTGCCCGTTCCGGAATAGGTAGACGACCCTTGCTGATCCACGACCGCATATAATGGACCAGGGCTGCTGCTGGCGGTGGTGGTCATCACACAGTTTTTGATCACATTCCGCACCCCATTATTGGATGAGCTGATGGTTAACACATTGCTCTGTGAGGTGGCAAAAGCTACGTAGGCCGAGGGAGATTTGGTGGTACTTCCGATATTGGAAAACTCCAAAGCACATCCGCTGAGGACATTGTCATCGGCGCCGTTCGACAATCGCACACACATACCAGCACTGGAAGTACTGCTGTTGACGATGCTCAAATTCGACAATTCCAAAAAATCCATACCATTCAACCAAACCACTTCATAGGTGAGAGACCCCGTAAGTTTTTTCCCATTGCCGTCCACCGTGATTTTCTTTGAAGAGGTAGTAGGGTTGCTGCTGTTCTGCTTGAATTCCACGGCCGCGGACACGGTCTGATCCGACATCACCTTCAGGGATACATTGCCCGACACACCGTTGTTTGCAATCGCAGCGGTAAAATCTGCCCAAGTAGCAAAATTGGTGGCCGATGCCGTGCCCCCCAACGTGTAATTGCCGCTCAACTGAGCAAAACTAGCGTTTGAAAAACAAGCCACTAGGACAAGTAACAGGAATCTCATATCAACAAAAATAGGGACACAGAAGACAAATTGCTGACATTCTGCGGAAGCCTATGGTCAAAATCAACAAAATGGTGTTGGTTTGTAGTTGTGAGTCGACCATTTCAGTCACCCAAAGACAAAACCGTTGTTGCTTCGCCAAAGGTGACATCATTGCCCAAAGAAGCCCCTTGCTTTTTCATGGGTTCATGTTTCGGTGAAGAAATGCATGAGAGAATGAAAGCCCTCGGTATGGACTCAAATGCCAACCCCTTTGGTGTAATTTTTCACCCGCATGCCTTGAAAAACAACTGTGCACTCATTGAAAATGCGGCCAGCAGAGCCCTTTTCGAAAGCTACATCCAGCCCGCAGACTTTTTTGAATACCAAGGGATATTCCACAGCCTGCAGCATGCCAACAAATTCCAACATCCCCAATCGAACGCCCTGTATGAGGCGGTTTTTGAGGCAGCACATCAAGCCTACAACCAACTCAAACAAGCCCAATTCATCGGCATCACCTTGGGCACCGCCTGGATTTATTGGCACAAACCCAGCCAGCAACCTGTGGGGAATTGCCACAAATTGCCACAGCAGGATTTCGAAAAATCACTGTCAAAACAAATCGACGTTCAAGCCCAAATCCTTGGAATCATAAACCATTTGCGACACATCAATCCAACGGCCCTGTTGGTATTCACGGTAAGTCCAGTAAGACACTTGCGCGACGGCGTTTCTGAGAATTTATTATCCAAATCCACCCTAATTTCGGCATTACACGAGGTATTGAGCGCAGAGCGGATTCAGACAATGAAACACATGCATTATTTCCCCGCATACGACATCATTCGGGAGGAACTCAATGACTGGAACTATTACAGGGACGACAAAATGCACCCCAGCGAAGAGGCAATCGATATCGTATTCAAACGATTTTACAACGCCTTTTTTGCCACCAACGACTCCACTTTTTCGGCGGAACTTTGATAGGCTGGCTCAACAGCAGAAAGCTGGTGATCAATAAATTCCGCATCCACCAAGAGGGCATCCAACTTTTGTTTCAAAGATTGGAACTCCTTCTTGAAATGTGTCAATTTTTCCGCCTCACTGCCCGTGCCATAACTGCCCGCTTTCACCTGCTTTTCTAGTCCTTTGATGGCATAAAACAATTCCTCTGCGCGCAATACGGTGTTGGTGTAGGTTTCAACGATGTCTCTATACACTCGATAAACGGCTTCATATTTTACGATGAGCGACTGCTGTTCTTCACTCAACGAGGATGCCGAGGCAAATTTCAATGCTTGCAATGTGGCTTTCATCTCGCCCTTGCGCTCTTTGATCACATCCAATTTGTACCTAAAAAGCGATGTCACCAACTTGTGCTCCTGCCAAAGGGAGTCGCTATACTGCAACATGATGGCCTGTTTATCGGATTGCTCCTGGCCCGATGGACCACAGGCGGCCATAAAAAAGATGACAAATACCCCACAGAATGCAAGATTTTTTGCAACTTTGCTTACCAAGCGAACGATTTCATGTCTCAACAGCATACCACAAAGATAACGAAGGCGAGACATATCAAATTCCTGCGGGCGGTATTTTGGTTGGGAATTACGGCATTTGGTGGTCCGCAGATGCACATACCGCAATTTAAAAGGCGCTTGGTCGACAAGCATCGTTTCTTTGACCAAGACACATTGAAAGATGTGAATGCCTTTTGCAGCTTGCTTCCCGGTCCGTCCACAACCCAAACAATTACGGTGTTGGGATTAAAAATGGGGGGGCCTGTGTTGGCCTTGCTGAGTTTGGCTGCTTGGGCTTTGCCAGGCGCCATCATCATGAGCATCATCGCCCTGTCGCCCAAATTCTTGGGGGCCGGACATCTGCAGTTTATGCAACCTATGGTAGCCGCGTTTTTGGCTTACTCTGTCATTTCCATGGCGCCCTGGATCCGAAAATCAAACCTCAACTATGCCATTTTTATTGTCTTCGGCGTATTGGGATTTTTAATCAATTCCCCACTGCTCTTTCCCTTGGGAATGATCTTAGCAGGTGCGCTGAGCGCCAAATTCAATCACTACGACTTGCCAATAATTGCCATTCAACAGCCCAAACCCATTCGTTGGCGCAATTTGACCGCCTTCGGCATCATCTTCTTGGTGGTGGGTGGCGTTGGCCTTGCGCTGAACAACAATGCAGACTATTTCCAACTGGCGCACCCCTTTGTACTTTTTGAAAACACCTACCGCATCGGCGCCCTTAGCTTTGGTGGCGGAAACACCCTTGCGGCGATGAGCCACGAACAATACGTGGTATACCATCATCGCCTCACACCCCAAGAATTCAACACGGGACTGGGCCTACTTCAAGCCTTGCCCGGACCCAATTTCAATTTCATGGTGTATGTCAATTCCGTGGCCATGAAGTCGTTCGGATACAACACCTTCTACCAACTTTTGGGATGTATCATTGGGCTTTTGGCCGTTTTCATGCCTGGCACACTCATGGTATTCTTCGCCTATCCACTTTGGCACCGATTGCAAGCCCATCGCTCCATCCGCCTGGCATTAGACGGAATTTTTGCGGCCGCTGTTGGGTTCATTCTTACCGCCGCCTTGCTGATCAACTATTATTTCTGGAATCAATTTACCCATTTCAATCAACACGTGGGCCTACAAATCGGCATATTTATTTTTTCCCTGTTGTTGCTGTACACCAAAAAAGTCCCTACCCCGTTCATCGTTTTATTGATGATACTCATGGGTTGGCTGATTCCCATGTAACGGGGTCACGGCTTTTTAATTACCTTTGAATGATGAGACTTCGCTGGATTTGGATTTTGGTTTTGGCCTGCATGAGTAGCCTCAATCCAGTCAAAGCCCAACCCGGCAAACAAAGCAATCCCTATATCCTGTTTACAGGGTTGGTTTTAACATCAGACAGCCTCAAACCCATCCCCTTTGTCAACATCCGAACCCCCAAACGCGGCCTGATCGGCTTCACCGACTACATGGGACATTTCGATGTGGTTGTGCGCAAGGGCGATACCATTTTATTCCAACAAGTTGAACAAGAACCCTCTTGGCATGTAGTTCCAGATACCCTGGCGGGAAATCGCTATAGCATCATCAAACTGATGACCCAAGACACGATTGAAATGTCGGCCATCTTCATTCGAGCCCTTCCCTTAAAAGCCCTGTTCGACAATGAATTTGTCACCAAAGAAATCCCCGACGATGCGTATGAGCGGGCAAGACAGAACCTAGAAGCAGAAGCCCTCAAAGAAGAACAACGGTTAAGGCCGGCCGACCCGCACATGAGTCAGCAACTGCTCGCCCAATCCCGCGCCAATCAATTGTATTACTACAAACAAGCCCCTCCGCAGAACTATTTTAGTCCCGGAGCCTGGGTACAATTCTTGGAAGCTTGGAAACGCGGTGATTTCAAGAAAAAATCGAACCAAAAGAAATCCACGTACGTCTCTCCTTATTAACGGAGACAGGGCCACCGCCCCCAACAGAAGCCGTACTAGGCGTGTTTTTGTCCGTCCTTTACCGCAAATACATGCATCACCGCAGGAAAAACGGCATCCATCGTTTCTTTTGCCCCCTTGGTTGATCCCGGTAATGTCATCACCAAAGTTTCTTCGATCATCCCGGCCACCCCGCGCGACAGCATGGCAAACGGCATACGATCCTGACCATACCCTCGAGCCACTTCCATGATCCCCTCAATTTCTCTTGTGAGCAAGGGTCGGATCGCCTCAGGCGTCACATCGCGGTAAGACAGCCCCGTGCCACCCACAAAAAGCAGCACATCCACCCCCTTGGCGAATTGCCTCACCGCGTCTTGAATGGCAGATACCTCATCGGGCACTACCACCACAGGATTGACGGAAAGTCCCGCCGCTTGCAACATCTCTGCCGTTTGTAACCCCGCCTTATCTGAAGCTTCGCCCTGAAAAACCGTATCGCTACAAACCACCACTTGGGCCCTACTGCGACAGCAAATTTCCTTCAACGGCAGTTTCTGCGCATCAGACTTTCCACCGGTCTTAGATAGCAACCGAATGTTTGCAATTTCGATTCCTTTGTCGATAGGTTTTAGCATATCATACAGCGTTAACGCCACCACAGAAACCCCATGCATGGCCTCCACTTCAACACCGGTTTTGTAGACCGTATGTACCTCCATCTGAATGTGGATGGCAGACTCAGAGAACGAATAATTTACGGCTGTGAACTCAACGGGCATGGGATGACAATCGGGAATTAGGTCAGCCGTTTTCTTCACCGCAAACAAGCCTGCTACCCGCGCAAATTCCAATACATCGCCCTTGGGAACGGTACGATTTTTTACAGCCAACAAGGTATCCGCAGACGACACTTTCACCACCGCTTCGGCGATGGCTTTCCTCAGGGTATTGGATTTATGGGTAATGTTGATCATGCGCGATTTTCCTTCCACTGATGGGTTTTATTGTGACAAATTTCTTTACCCCAAATGGGCAACTCTTTTTTGATGCGTTCTACCACCTCTTCACAGGCATCGATGGCTTCTTTCCGATGCACCGCCGATGCAAAAACAAACAAACAGATTTCGCCCACATTGACGCGTCCCAGACTATGGGTAATATGCAAACAAGTAAGGGGATATTTGGCAAATATAGCCTCGCGAATCACATGCATCTGCTCCAAGGCCATGGCTTCGTGAGCCGTGTATTCAATGGCATCTACCACCCCTTTTGACAGTTCATCCGCCCGCACTTGTCCCATAAAAATACTGTGTGCACCAATTTGTGTTTTCTTTTGGTGATGGGCGATGTCCTCACCAATTTTTTGAGGCGATATCGCCCCTTGAATGAAAATATTTTTGGGTTTTTTATCCAACATTTCTGCGGGTAAAGTTACGATTTTGAGGTGGTAGTTGGACGGAGTTGAAATTGCATCATTCGATGATTGAGTCCGTCATAGGTCAACAATTGATCCATCAACAACCGTTCGATTTTCAAAAGATACTTCAACACTTCCAGGGCCTGGAGCGATCCTATGATTCCCGCCAATGCCCCAAGCACACCCAATTCCTCACAATTTAGAATCTCCCCAGGACCGGGTTCTTGAGGAAATACATCGCGATAGTTCAAAGACCGGGTTCCACCCTTCACGGTAGATTCTGATTGATCCATCCGCGCTGCGTTAAATACGGCCACCTGCCCTTCAAATCGGGCAATGGACCCATAAACCCAAGGGATACCCACTGCGGCACAAGCATCGTTCATGGCATACCGTGTTGGAAAATTATCAGTACAATCGAGCAGGATGTCGGCCTGTTCTGCAAGCGCTATGGCATTGAGATCGGTAAATCGTTCGGTTATGACCGTTATTTGGATTTCGGGGTTGAGGCCGGCCACCCATTCGGCAGCCGCATGCGCCTTCTTCTGTCCGATTTGGTTTTGTCCGTAGAGGGTCTGTCGGTGCAAGTTACTCAGCGAAACCACGTCATCATCTACCAACAGGAGATTTCCAACCCCTGCCGCGGCCAAGTATTGAAGGGCTGGACAGCCCAAGCCACCCAAGCCAACAATCATGACCCGGGCAGCACGCAGCGCGCGCTGCCCGGGTAGGCCCACTTCTCGCAACGACAGCTGACGCTGATAGCGGTCTAAAAAATCGAGTTCCAAGGGTGCATCCATCACAAGCTATGTTAATCGACTATCCCCCAGAGAACGGTGGCATCAAGGCAACTTCATCGCCTGATGTCAGCCCATATTCCATGGCAACAAATTGTTGATTCACCGCCACGCGAAAGGTTTTGCCTTTCAACTTTGGATAGGTACCATACAACATATTGAGCAGGTCGTTCACCGTTTTTCCATCACCATTCCAATCCCAATCCAAGGTTGTGGAAGGCATCACATCCGTCAAATTCCCAAAAAACAACAATCTTACCTGCATGGTTACAAAAGTAATTTGATCGCCGCGATCAACAACACCGCACACAAAATGTATTTCATCACGGTTTGATTGAATTTTTTGGCGCCGTACCACGAACCCATCAATCCGCCCAGCAATACCGGCACAATCAAATAACAAAGAATCATCGCCACAATATACCAACCTGCATCCGGAACCATCTCCGTGCCCATCACTACATCCGCCATACCGCCCGTCTTTTGAGAGGAAATAAACCAAGGCGTGTGCTGTTGCACAAATCCATACAATCCAGCTGCGGAATTCACAAAAATGAACGCCGCACTGATCGCCGCCGTTTGCTTTTGCTGGGTCCAACGAATCATCAACAGCACCGGCGACAACAATATTCCACCGCCAATGCCCAACAAACCAGAAACATAGCCAATGATGGCCCCCATCAAGGCCGCAATGCCTGTTTGCTTGTTCCACCCACCACGCCTGTGGTTCACAGAATCAACGGCATCGGAAGCACCTGAATCTGAGGCCCACAACATCATCACAACAGAAACCAACAAAAAAATACCCAATCCACGCTGATACCATAAATCCTTCAGGGGTGTTAATCCGCCCCAATACGCCATCGGCACGGAAAACAACGCAATGGGCAAAAACAATCGCCACAAAAAATGACCTTGGCGATAAAATTGAATAAACGCCATCCCACTCACCAACAGATTCAACACCAACGCGATGGGCTTCATGTATTCTGGGGCTATTTCATGGAGCGACAGCAAGGCCAAATAACCGCTCGCACCACCATGTCCCACCGCGGAATACAAAAATGCCACAAGAAAAAACACTCCCAACCAGAGGAGTCCGACCAATCCAAACATGGTTTTCGAAGGTAGTGAATTTGATATTAGGTTATGGGGTAAACGGTAACCCAATCCCCCTTTTCCACGGCGGTGGTCTCCGCGGGTATTTCAATGATGGCATTGGAAACGGCGAACGAACTCAAGCGGAAAGACTCCTGGGCACCCATCAAGTAGACCGTTGCAGCTGCTTGCTCATGTTCGGGTGCCCGCAAATCGGCTTTCAAAAAATGGGTAAGACCGGCAGGTTTTTGATAGGCAGATTGCAGTTGGGCGCGACAGCCCTCGGGACTCACCCTGGTTCCCGTGAGTTTTTCCAAAGCCAACGTTACATACTGATAAAAGCACGTCAACACCGATGCCGGATTGCCCGGCAGTCCAAAAACCACCGTTTGGTTCGCTGAACCCAAACCGGATTTTACATGAACACCCTCCGAGGAAGGGGCAGTACCCTCCGCCGCCCCGACAACATCTGCCAAGGCCGTAATACCCTCCGAGGAAGGCGCAGTATTCCCCTTCACCCCAAAAAATAGGGGCTTACCGGGCTTTTGCTTGATTTTATGAAATACAGGCTCCACGCCAGCGGCGGCGGCGGCTTTGGGTACGAAATCGTAATCCCCCACGCTCACACCCCCGGTGAGTAAAACCAAATCCGAAACTTGTGTCGCCGCCGCCAATGTATGCGTTAACGAAGACAAATCGTCTTTTGCATAATGAATTTCCACTTGCGAAAATCGCAACCACTCCAGCGCCGTTTGCAGCAATTGGGAATTCGACTCATAAACCTGTCCGAAAGACAACGGTACTCCCGGTGTTTGTAACTCATCTCCGGTCACAATCAACGCAATGCGTGGACTAGGAACCACCTGCACATGGGTCAGACCCAAACTGGCCAAAAAACCCACAGCCGCCGGGGTAATTTGGGTTCCGGCCACCATGGCCAATGCCCCTTGCACAATTTCACTGCCCACCAAACGCACATTCCGTCCTTGCACCAACGCAGCATCCTCCACATAGAGCAATCCACCATCAACCCTCACCTTTTCTTGCATCACCACGGTATCAAACCCCTCCGGAACCGGCGCCCCTGTAAAAATCCTGACGGCTTGATTGGGGGCGGGTCTCGGCCCTGCCTCGGCCGCCCCCGCTGCCACCTCACCCACAATTTGTAACGCGCCAAATTGCTGGTATCCAGCCCATGAAAACGCATACCCATCCATGGCACTCTGCGCAAAACCCGGCATACTCACAGGAGAATATATATCCTCAGACAAACACAGACCCAAGGCATCGCGCAGCAACATCCGTGAAGGAGCCAAAGCAACCACACGGTCCTTGATCAAAGCCTTCGCTTCATCCACAGAAATTAAAAAATGAGACATCCAGGTGCAATTTACAGACTATCCGCCAATGGTAATCATACTGCGATTCACAATGCTTTTGGCATCGATGTTCTCCAAATCCGCCGCAAACTGTCCGCCCAACGCCAACGCCTTTTCCATCACCGTTTGTTGAATCAGGGCCGACAAAGACTCACCCCTTCTCAACGCACCCAACAAATCCGTTTCCCCCTTGCTAAACAGACAATTTTTCATTTTCCCATCCGCCGTTAATCGCATCCGATTGCAATCGCCACAAAATGGCGCACTCAACGTACTAATTACAGCAAAAGTACCCTTTCCGTCCACCACGCGATACTGCTTCACCGTTTCATGCGGTTGTCGCGGCAGTGGCTCAATCCCAGCACCATAGGAATTTCTTACCACATCCAACATTTGTTGCCAAGTCACCACCTTTTCCTGTTCCCAGCGATTCCCTTCAAACGGCATGAACTCAATGAACCGGATGTCCAGAGGTGCTTCTGCACTCCATCGAACAAAATCCAAAATCTCTACATCGTTGATACCGCGCATCACCACCGCATTCACCTTCACCTCAAACCCGCGCTCCAATAACAACGCAATGTTCTCCTTTACCCGATCAAATAGATCCCGCTTGGTCAAAAACAAAAACGTATCCCGGTTGAGGGTGTCCAAACTCACATTGATTTTCTTCATACCCACCGCCTGCATCAAGTCTAGAAACTCATGCACCCTTGTGGCATTGGTTGTCATGGTCAACGTCACCCCCAAACCACTTAACTTTTCGATGATCTGGGCGGCATCTTTGCGAACCAAGGGTTCACCACCCGTAAGTCGAATCTTCGTCACACCCGCCTCAACAAACGCCTGGGCGATGGCCACCACTTCGTCGACCTGCATCAACCGACTGGCTGGCGTAAAATCGTAATCCTCCTCCGGCATGCAATACGAACAGCGCAAATTGCAATTGTCCGTCAGCGAAATCCGCAAATAATTGTGAACCCTATGAAAGGAATCAATGAGCATTCCCCGTTTTGGCTGAATCCTTTGCCGCTTTGTGCAAAATGTAATTCATCTGGGCCTCAGGAGTCGTCAAGCCCAAATTGAGCATATCAATCATCACGATGGCCTGTTTCCCCACCTCTTCATTCCCAAACTCCTTGGCCAAACGCTGATAGTATTTCAAGGCTTTGTCCAATGCACCGCCCTGCTCGTAATAATGCGACGCCACTACCAACATTTCCATCAGTGGCTTGCCCGTGGGTTTAAATTGTTCGATGTAATATTCGCTGTACTCCGCCGCTTTGAATACCAACCCCTGTCGCTCCGCGAGTTTGGTACACACGTACACGAAATCACTGCTGTGCTTGTATTCTGGATGGGCCTTGGCAAAAGTCATCAAGGGCGCCGTGGCCGAGTCTGGCAATTTATCCCACTGAACTTTGGGAACTATCATCGCCTCGTAAGGCGATACTTTGGCCAAATCTTGATCAAATTTCGACGTGCACCCCGAAATCATCAAAAGCACACCCAACAATCCATACCATTTCATATCGCGAAAATAAGTGAAGGATGTGAAAAACTCGGGCATAGTGGTTAATATCCAAGCATTAATATTGTATTTATGAGCGAACAGGCCAGGTATACCGAAGACGAAATCAGAAGTCTCGATTGGAAAGAACACATCCGCCTGCGTCCCGGGATGTATATCGGGAAATTGGGCGATGGAACCGCCGCCGATGATGGAATTTACGTATTGGTAAAGGAGATTGTCGACAACTCCATCGACGAGCACGTGATGGGCAATGGTAAGAAAATTGAAATCACCATCGACGATAAACGGGTATCGATTCGCGACTGGGGTCGGGGTATTCCCCTGGGCAAGGTGATTGATTGCGTTTCCAAAATCAACACCGGGGGAAAGTACGATTCCAAGGCCTTTCAAAAATCTGTGGGTTTGAATGGCGTGGGTACCAAAGCCGTAAACGCACTGTCCAATTATTTCGTGGTACAAAGTTTCCGCGATGGCCGAACCAAACGGGCCGAATTCGAACGCGGTGAACTGATTGTGGATGCGCCCGAGTCAGAAACCACGGAGCCCAATGGCACCATGATGGTTTTTGAACCCGATGCCAGCATCTTCAAAAATTATCGCTTCATCAACGAGTTCCTGCGCGAACAAATCAAGAATTACACCTACCTCAACGCAGCGCTCACCATCAAATTCAATGGTGAAAGTTATGCGTCGCGGCGAGGCCTCCTCGATTTGCTCGAACACAAGGTTACAGCCGAAGCCGCTCTCTACCCCGTCATTCACGTGAAAAACGACGATGTAGAACTCGCTTTTACCCATACCGATTCCTACGGAGAAGAATACTATTCGTTTGTAAACGGACAGTACACCACGCAAGGAGGAACCCACTTGGCTGCCTTCCGCGAAGCCTTTGTGAAAACCATCCGTGAATTCTACAAAAAGGAATTTGACGCTACAGATATCCGCGCCTCCATTACCGCCGCCATCAGCATTCGCATCATGGAGCCGGTATTTGAAAGCCAAACCAAAACTAAACTCGGCAGCGCCGATATGGGCCCCGATGGTCCCAGCATCAAAACGGCCATGCTCGATTTCGTCAAGAAAAACGTTGACGACTACCTCCATAAAAACCCCACCGCGGCCGACGCCCTGCTGAAAAAAATTCTGCAAAACGAACGCGAGCGGAAAGACATGGCAGGCGTGCAAAAATTGGCCAAAGAACGCGCCAAGCGCGCCAACTTGCACAACAAGAAACTCCGCGATTGTAAAACCCACCTCAGTGATGCCAAATCGGATGTGCGCTTCGAAACCACCCTGTTCATCACCGAGGGAGACAGCGCCAGCGGATCCATCACCAAAAGTCGCAATCCCAACCTTCAAGCCGTTTTCAGTTTGCGCGGTAAACCCCTCAACTGCTATGGCCTGAAGAAAAAAATCGTCTACGAAAACGAAGAGTTTAACTTACTTCAGCACGCCCTCGACATCGAAGAAGGACTCGAAAACTTGCGCTACAACCGCATCGTTATTGCCACCGATGCCGACGTTGATGGTATGCACATTCGATTGCTGCTGATGACCTTCTTCCTGCAATTCTTCCCAGATTTGGTGAGAAATGGCCACCTCTACATCCTTCAAACCCCTTTGTTCCGGGTGAGAAACAAAAAAGAGACCATCTACTGTTACTCCGACGAAGAAAGACGGAATGCCATCTCCAAATTGGGCAACAAACCCGAAATCACCCGATTCAAGGGATTGGGAGAGATATCGCCCGACGAATTTGCTGGATTTATCGGCCCCGACATCCGCATCGAGCCTGTGATCCTGAGCCAAGAATCGAACATTGAAAAATTACTGAACTACTACATGGGGAAAAACACCCCGGAACGACAGGAATTCATCATTGACAACTTGGTAGTTGAAAAGGACGATGAGCCAGAAATTGTGAAAACCGTGTTGGAGACCGACGTCGTTTTGGCGGAGGAATAAACCCACCAATCCAATCGCATGGACAGCCCATCAAACCCAGTGATCACGGTAAAATCTAGGTGGCTGGGTCGCTATGGCGAAGGCCTGATATGGCCCCTTTGGCTGTTTGTAGTTTTTCATTTGGGCGAAGCGCGCTGGTTGCATACCGACAGTGCGTACACCCTTTTCCGCATTCTCAATCACCAGTCGCTGTTCTATGATCGATTTGCTTGCGAACTGATTGTATGGCCAGGACAACTCCTCGCCGCCATGGGTGCACCGGCCTTCTGGGTGTTGCAGGGACTCAACCTCATCCTACCCATCATGGCCTGGATGCTGTGGTTACTGTTTGCCCAAAGCACACACCGATGGATGCTCTTTTTTCTCATTCTCGCCGGGGGAAATGAACTGTTTTTCATTGGCTACAGTGAAATCGGACTGAGCACCTTGGCCTTTCTCACGAGCTGGCTACTCATTGAGCAATACACCCCAACCAAAAGCCCCCGATGGTCGTGGGCCACACTCTCATTCACGCTGCTGGTAACCCTGTTATCCCACCCCGCTGGATGGCTGTATGTGCTCATCATCGCGAGTTTTGCCCTGGTTTCGATCTCGAGGAAGCAAAGCCTTTACCTATTCCTTACTGTGCTCCTTGTGATGGGATTAAAAATGGCCCTCTTCCCCAGCAATTCTTATGATGCCGGCCTCTACCAAACTTTGGCAAATTCCCAAACTTGGCAGCATTTCGATAAATTGTGGAGCCTGCAATACCTATCACACGCCTCGTGGTTTTTCATTCCCAGCGTCACTGCGGTCGCTTGTTTTTTATTGGGACTCACCAAACCGTGGCGCGGGTTTTCTTTGGCCTATTTTTCCCTGTGGATCGTTGAGGTGGTTGTTTGTTTGATCATTTACTCCCAAGGCGATGCCCACATCAACATGGAAAAGTTCTTCTACCCGGTGGCTGTTGTGGCGATGCTATCCATTCCGATGTATTTGTGGTCGAGCCAGCGTCCAGAATTTGGCCATTATCGACTAAAATTCATCACGGCCAAACACCGTGATTTTTCGCGAAATATTGTGGGTATACTGCCCTGGTTCATGGCGTTGAGCCAGCTGCTGGGCATTCAACCACACAGCCCAACCTACACCAACCGCTACCAGCAACTCCATGCGTTGACCACAACGATGCCCAACGATAAAATGATTGCCCATTACGATAGTCTATCGTCTCGCGTTCATCCCGGATCGTTGTGGGGATTGAGTTACGAAACCGCTTTGACATCGGTATTGGATCAGGAAAGAACTGGGCACAGCGGGCCCGTCAAATCCATGAAAGCCATGTCTACGGAAGAAATCGCAGACTGGGATGAAACACAAAAACGGATTGGGGACTCTTTGCTGATCGGCGCTCCATTCGAAATGCCACAGCGCATCGACCGGTTGAATCGACGCTATTTTCAATTTGAGCAGGGCACCACCTATCGTCTGTGGAACCCTGCTACAAACCGCAATTGATTAATATCTGTACGTATCCTTTTTGAAAGGACCGTTCACGTTCACACCGATGTAATCGGCCTGCTCTTGTGTTAACTCGGTCAGTTCAGCACCGATGTGTGCCAAGTGCAATTTTGCTACTTTCTCATCCAAGTGCTTGGGCAACACGTAAACCTCATTCTTGTAACTGGCGTGGTTGTTCCACAACTCAATCTGAGCCAAGGTTTGGTTGGTGAAACTGTTACTCATCACGAAGCTAGGGTGACCCATAGCACAACCCAAGTTCACCAAACGACCTTCAGCCAATACAATGATTTCATTGCCGTTCAAGTTGTATACATCCACTTGGGGCTTGATGGTGTATTTGGTATTGCCATAATTCTTATTCAACCAAGCCATATCGATTTCGTTGTCGAAGTGACCAATGTTGCAAACGATGGTCTTGTCCTTCATCGATTCAAAATGCTTCGCTGTAACGATGTTGCAGTTACCGGTAGCCGTTACTACGATGTTCGCCTGAGGAATGGCTTTGTCGATGTGTACCACATGGTAACCATCCATGGCGGCTTGCAAGGCACAAATCGGATCGATTTCAGTCACCATCACACGGGCACCGGCACCGCGCAAAGAATCGGCAGAACCTTTTCCTACGTCGCCGTATCCACAAACCACAGCCACTTTACCGGCCATCATGACGTCGGTAGCGCGACGAATCGCATCCACCAAACTCTCTTTACAACCGTATTTGTTGTCGAACTTGCTCTTGGTAACACTGTCGTTCACGTTGATCGCAGGAATATGCAAAGTACCTTTGGCCATACGCTCATACAAGCGGTGAACCCCGGTGGTAGTCTCTTCACTCAATCCTTTGATACCCGCAATCAAGGCTGGGTATTTATCAAACACCATATTGGTCAAATCACCACCATCGTCGAGAATCATGTTCAACGGCTGTTGATCTTCGCCGAAGTGCAAAGTTTGCTCAATACACCAGTCAAACTCTTCTTCATTCTGACCTTTCCAAGCGTATACAGAGATACCAGCAGCAGCGATGGCCGCAGCGGCATGGTCCTGGGTTGAGAAAATGTTGCAAGAGCTCCAAGTTACCTCGGCACCCAATTCAACCAAGGTTTCAATCAAAACCGCTGTTTGGATGGTCATGTGCAAGCAACCCGCGATGCGCGCTCCAGCCAGGGGCTTAGAGGCACCGTATTCAGCACGCAAAGCCATCAAACCGGGCATTTCTGCTTCCGCCATTTTGATTTCTTTTCTACCCCATTCAGCCAATGAGATGTCTTTTACCTTGTAAGGAATGTATGAAGATTGTGTTGTCATTGTAAAATTTTGCGCAAAATTAGGCATCTGCGGGCAATTTACCCCTACCGTTCATCAACAAAGATGTTCAGTTTGGCGTCATTTCACCCCAAAGTTGAACAAGATAACCGGTTAATTCTCAGGCAGTAGGATCAAAACCCACAGTTGCATCCTGTATTTTTTGCTTTCACCCGCCCGTGTTTGGCACTACCACAACCTGTGGTGGACAAGGCAACACTCAATACACCCACAATGAGTAGGCTGCTCAATAGGCGCGAGAGAAAACGACGATTTTTTTGCATTTAATACAAATATAAGGCATCAGATGTCAATCGCATCAACGGCTTGTTGTAAAATTGCAGTATCAATATGACAGTCCTCTCCATCCTCGATTTTGCCAAAGATTGGCTGTTTCACCTCGACGATAAACTTCAGTATTTGGTCGGTGAATACAAGCAGTTGACGTATTTGATTTTGTTTGCCATCGTGTTTGTAGAAACAGGATTGGTGGTAATGCCCCTGTTACCCGGCGATAGCCTGTTGTTTGCGGCAGGATCGATTGCGGCGATGGATGGACATCCGTTGAATATTTTCATTTTAATACCCCTGCTCATCGTGGCTGCGCTGCTGGGCGATAACACCAACTATTTCATCGGTTCTAAAATTGGAGTTCGGGTGTTCGACCTCAAATGGAAGTTGTTAAAACGGGAATACTTGGAAAGAACCGAGGCTTTTTATGAGAAACACGGCGGATACACCTTGATTATGGCGCGGTTTGTACCCATCGTGCGCACATTTGCCCCGTTTGCGGCGGGCTTGGGCACCATGAAGTACGGCAAATTCTTGGGTTACTGTATCGCCGGCGCTGTGTTGTGGGTGAGTAGCATTACCACATTGGGTTATTTGCTGGGCTCGATTCCCTGGGTTCACGACCATTTCGAAACTGTGGTTTTCGGCATCATTGGATTGTCGTTGTTGCCCATCGTGTACAACGCCATCAAGGCGAAGTTCAGTAAGTAATTTTCACAACGGCCAAATCGAATCCCATGCCAGAACAACATTCAATACGGTTGGGATTGTTGGGACACCCGGTTTCACATTCAAAATCGCCTGAGATTTTCAATCGTTTCTTTGCCGAATCAGGCCTAACCCGATGCCGTTATGAACTGTTCGACCTCAATGACATCGCGGATTTTCCGTCGTTCATTCGTAAAGAATTAGACAGAGACCTGCCACTTCGGGGGTTCAATGTAACGGTTCCTCACAAGGTGGATATCATACCGTATTTGGATCAGCTATCGGCCGAGGCCCGCGCCGTAGGCGCGGTCAACACCGTGTTGGTCGTGGAATCCAACAAACAGTATCAATTACTGGGTCATAACACCGATGTGATTGGATTCTCCCAGAGTATACACGAAGCCCAATCAGCCCTTCAAAACCCCATTTCCAATGCCATTATTTTCGGCAATGGCGGTAGCGCCCAAGCCGTAAAATACGCGCTCCAAAACCAAAACATCCCCTTTCATATTTGGCACCGCAACCGCTGGATCAATGAAGCGCATGAATCTCAGGACCGCGAAAAATACATTCAGGCCAACACCCTGTTCGTTCATACCACACCCCTAGGCATGTGGCCCAACACAGAAACCGCCATCGAATGGCCTGCGAATTTGATTGCGCCAACCCACCGCCTCATCGATTTGGTTTATAACCCCTCAGAAACAGCCCTGATGAAACGGTTTGCAAATCAAGGTGCCTGGGTCATGAATGGCGCCTACATGCTTGAACAACAAGCCGTAGCCGCTTGGATGCTATTTTGCGACAACAACCAACCCTGATTCTTTTTACCTAAACTGACAATTGTCAGTGTTTGATTCCCCCCGCCCTGCGATTTTCGCAAAACAAAATCAAGCAAACCCGCAAGATTTAAGGCATTCTTCACAATCATTTGTTTGTTATTTAAAATCATTCTAAATTTGCATATCATGGAAGCCACCGCAGACCTCCTCAAAGAAGGAGAAAAAGCTAAAATTGCCGGCCTAAAAGAGGGGCAATTCTCGCTGAAACTCGCGGAAATGGGATGCGTCCCAGGCACCGAAATCATTCGCCTTTACGAATCGGCCGGTGGATCCACCATCGCCTATCGCATCGATACCTATTTGTTGGGATTGCGAAAAGAAGAAGCCCGTCTCATTGAGGTAGAACCCATAGTAGAAGCCATCGTATGAGCGCACCCAAACGCATTGCCTTCGTGGGCAACCCCAACTGTGGGAAGTCCACCTTGTTCAATCGTTTGACAGGTCTAACCCAAAAAACCAGCAACCTTCCCGGCACTACAGTAGAAGCATCCACCGGAAACCTGGTTGTGGATGGGGAGAAAATCGAACTCATCGACCTTCCTGGCATCTACAGTCTTTACACCCAATCCGATGATGAACGCCTGGTCGTTCAACACCTGGCAGGCATCGGAGAGGAAAAACCCGAGGCGCTGTTGCTGGTCATTGACGCCTCCAACTTGCGTCGAAACCTGCTCCTATTCTCACAAGTGGCTGAATTGGGTATCCCCTCCGTTTGTGTACTTACACTCAACGATTCGGCGAAAAGACGAGGCGTTAAAATCGATATTGATGCCCTTTCCAATGAACTCGGCATCCCGTGTGTGTTCTTCAACCCGCGCAGAGAAAAAAATATCGAACCCATAAAACAACTGCTCAAAAACTTTGCCCAGCCCAAGCTGGTGGGACAGCCGACGCAGTTATCGAACCGACTCCACACCTATTGGAATCAAGGGAAATTGCCCGGACTGAGTGAAGAGACCTTGCGGCGATACATCGACATTGAAAAAGTCATTCAGCGTACAACCACCAAATTTCCGGTGGGATTGAAAAGCATCACCCTAAAACTCGACCAGTACTTCACCCACAAATGGCTGGGATATATCTTGTTCGCCATGATCATGATGGTGTTGTTCCAAGGGGTATTTAGCCTGGCAGCCAAACCCATGGAGTGGATTGAATTGGGCTTTCAGCAACTCACGCAACGCATTGATATCCTATTACCTGCTGGCATGGTCACAAACTTCATCACGCAAGGACTCATAGGTGGACTTGAGGGTGTTGTGGTATTTGTGCCGCAAATCTTTATTTTGTTCTTCTTGATTGGTATCCTGGAAGATTCAGGATACATGGTGAGGGCTTCCTTCATCACTGATAGAATCATGCGTAAATTGGGGCTAAACGGCAGAAGCATCATCCCCATGATTGGCGGTTTTGCCTGTGCGATACCCAGCATTATGGCCACAAGAAGCATCAAAAGCAGACGCGAACGCTTGGCCACCATGTTGGTGGTTCCGCTGATGAGCTGCAGTGCAAGATTGCCGGTATACGTATTGTTGGTGAGCATTGCCATCCCCTTTGCTGAGTTCTGGGGACCCTTTCACGCGCAAACCTTTGTGATCACGGCCGCCTACATGGCCGGTATTGTGGTGGCGATTTTGTTGGCTTTCATCTTTCGCTTGTTTCAAAAATCAGCCACACAAAGTGAATTCATTTTGGAGTTGCCGGCCTATCAGCGTCCGCGACTTCAAACCGTCGTTCACCAAGCTTGGTTGAAGTGTTTGAGTTTTTTGTCGGAGGCAGGAAAAGTAATTGTCATCATTAGCATGGTGCTGTGGTTCTTGTCGAATTTCGGTCCCACCGAATCCATGAAAAAAGCCGAAACAGAAGGGGTTATATTGGCCCAACTCGACCCTACACATGAGGGTGAAATCAAATCCAATTTGCGCTTAGAAGCGAGTTATGCGGGTCATCTGGGGAAAGCCTTCGAACCATTAATTGAACCCCTGGGCTACGATTGGAAAACCGGCATCGCGCTTATTACAAGTTTCGCCGCACGCGAAGTTTTTGTTGGCACAATGGCTACTTTGTTCCAATCCAACGAAGAAGATGAATCGGGTATCCGAAAAAAAATGCAGGCGCAGATCAACCCCAAGACAGGAAAACCTTTGTACGGACTGCCATACGCTTTAAGTTTGATCGTGTTCTATGCCTTCGCATTGCAGTGCATGAGCACCATGGCCGTAATGAAGCGAGAAATAGGTTCTTGGCATTGGCCCATTGCCCTATTTTTCATTTATGGCCTGATTGCATACATAGGAGCTTATGCTACCTATCAATTGGCCAACCACTTTCTGTGATTTAAGGGGGATTCCTTAGACAAAACCACGGGAATCCTAGAAATTATCCCGAAATCAATTCAACTTTATTTTGTATTTTTGCAAGGCTGAATTTATATCAGTCACTGAAGTAACCAAGAATAGCAAAAAGCACACATGAGGCAGTTAAAAATTTCAAAACAGTTTACCAACCGCGAAAACAAATCGCTCGACAAATACCTTAACGAAATCTCAAAAGTGCCGATGATTGACGCCCAAGAAGAGGTGGAATTGGCCCGCAGAATTCGTGAAGGGGATCAAGCTGCGTTGGAAAAACTGGTGAACGCCAACTTGCGCTTTGTGGTATCTGTATCCAAGCAGTATCAAAACCAGGGATTAACCTTGGGAGACTTGATCAACGAAGGAAACATGGGATTGATTAAAGCGGCGAAGCGATTCGACGAAACCCGTGGTTTCAAATTCATTTCATATGCTGTTTGGTGGATTCGTCAGAGCATTTTGCAAGCGTTGGCCGACCAAAGTCGTATCGTTCGTTTGCCCCTCAACAAGGTGGGTAGCTTGGGCCGTATCACACAGGCATCTGCCCGTTTGGAGCAAGAACTCGAGCGCGAACCAACACCCCAAGAAATTGCTGAATCATTGGAAATTTCTCTGTCGGAAGTTGAAAATGCCTTGCGTTCTTCAGGTCGCCATTTGAGCATCGACGCCCCATTGGCAGAAGGTGAAGACAACACTTTGTTGGGTGTATTAGACCAAAACGACGAGCCCAATCCGGATATGCCTTTGTTGAATGAATCATTGCAAAACGAAATCAACCGGGTTATTTCTACACTCTCCGACAAAGAGCGCGATGTGTTGAAATACTATTTCGGTTTGGACGGCAATGCAGCTCACACATTGGAAGATATCTCAGAAAAAGTGGGTCTTACCCGTGAGCGCGTTCGTCAGATCAAGGAAAAGGCACTGCGTCGTTTGCGCAAATCAAGCAAGAGCAAAATCCTGAAAACCTACTTGGGTTAAGATTCAACCCCCGATCAATAAATAGCCAGTCAATTAATCAAGTATAAAATTAAGAGGGGCCCGTCTGCGACGGGCCCCTCTTAATTTTATGCGCAGCCCCACATCAAACTCGGTGGAGCCAATACTTATACTATTTGATAATATTTACTGTACCCTTGTAAGCGTGCATCACCCCATCGATGTAACGGAATGTAATGGAATAGCCATATACACCCTCCATCACAGGCTCGCCTTTTGAATCCAGACCCTTCCAACCCTCACTCGGATCTTCTGTGTAGAATAAGATTTCACCCCAACGGTTCAAAATCGTCATGCGGTACTTCGACATACCAAAGGATTGGAACGGCTTGAAGTCCTCATTCAGTCCATCTACGTTTGGTGTAAACGCATTGGGCAAATGGAACAGCAATTCTGGCTTCAAGAAAATGTTCTTCCATAGGGTATCCGCGCACCCACTGGCATTGCTGGCAATTAACATCGACTTAAAATCACCCGTACCGGAAAACGTCATGAAGAATGGAACGCTGGAAGTGGATGTCTGTCCGTCTTGGAACGACCAATTATACGTATCCGTATTTTTACCTGTAAAGGCAAATTTCCAATCGGTTTCTAAACCGCGCGACAACAAATATTCTGCTGTAAAATCAGCCACTGGCTTGGGCAACACATTGATGGGCAAGGTCGCAGAAGTAGTTGAACAACCTTTATCGGACACCACCGTCAAACTCACATTGTACGAACCATCAGTACTGTAAGATTGCTTGGGATTGGCCACATTGGAGGTGAAGCCATTACCAAAATTCCAGCTGTATGAGGCGATACTGCCTCGGTTCACCTTGGCCGATGATCCAAATTGAATGGGCACTTCGGCGCAGGCATTCATACCCGTAATGGAAACTGTAGGATGTTCATTTACACGCAATACCATCGATTTCTCCGTTCCACAACCTTTATCAGATACCACACGCAATTTCACTGGATAATCGCCCGTATCAGGCAAGGACTGTGCCGGTATATTCTTGATGTTGGCAACCGGAATACCTTTGACCAACCATGTATAAGCAACACCCGTAGCGGAATTTTCCGACGTGATGTTACTCACCACAAAAGAATTTCCCTGCAAGCACTGCTCTGCATTATTCACCGCGAAGTTTGCCTGCGGAACAGGCCATACATTCACTGATTTCGTGATTGAATCTTTACATCCCGTACCGGAGGTTAACACCAGTTTGACATCAAATTTTCCTGCCGATAAGTATCCTTTAGCGGTAATGTTTTTCAATGTAGATTTGGTTCCATCGCCCAATGTCCATTCACTGGTATAGGTAGAACCAAACACGGTGTTATCAGTAAACGAGAACTGATGTCCGCCCAAACAAGCCGTATCCTTGCTCGTCAAGAAGGAAGCTTTGGGCGATGGAACCACATCCACTACTTCTGAGGTAGAATCAAAACAACCATCATTTGTAGTAACACTGTGGAACACACGATACTTACCCATCGCAGCAAAAGATCTCACCAAGGAGTCACCCGAACCGCTGCCGCCATCAGAGGTTGTCCACACGTGCGTAGGATTTGGACCGGTCCAAGGATATTGTTGCTTGAACGTAAATTTATTCCCGGCCAAACACTGCTGTTTGCCTGCCCCCAAAATATCGGCCTTAGGCATGTCGAACACCTCCACTTCTCGCTGGAATGAATCCTTACAACCCACTGAGGTTGTTGCAATGATACGAATCCAATATTTACCTGGGGAAGTAAAGGTCTTATTGGGGACAATTTTGGCGTAATTGTAGGTACCATTCTGGTATCTCCAATCCGATTTTGAATTCAACAAGGCATTTTTGGGTGCTGTACTCGCATCGGCAAGATCGAAGAAATGACCTTGAAAACACTGTGAAGAATCCGTCACCTGGAAATAGGCCGTGGGCTCAGGAGCGACATATACACGCATTGTATCTTGATCTACACAACCATAATCCGATGTATTTTTAAGGACCACCTTATGCCACCCCGTATCGGTAAATTTCACTCCCGTTATAGATGAAGTCGTGGCTGTTTGGTTGTTTTTGTACGACCACAAAGATGTATAGGTACCCGCCGTGATGGAGGATTTATCCGTAAAATCAAATTCATTGGTCTTGAAACACAAGCTGATTTGTTTGATGTCAACCTTATTCAACGGAGCAGGCCTCACCACAAACGTTGAATCCACGGTGTCTCTGCAGCCAAATGGCGTAACTGTAATTAACTTAACCTTGAAGGTTCCCTCCGTTGTGAATTTATATTTGGTTGTATAAGGCAGGGAAGTATCCTTGGATCCATTTCCGAAGTCCCAAATAGAAGAACCCACACCCTCTTTGCTCTGTGAACTATCGGTAAAGGTCACCTCGGCATTCTGACAAAAATAAGTAGACGATGCTGCGAGCTTGGCCAAAGGATAGGGATATACAATGAGTAACGTATCCAACGTATCCCTACAGCCTTTTTTCGACTCAACAATATACCTTAGTTTGTTGGTGCTAATGGAGTCGAATGTATATCTGAATATTAAACTGTCCTTACTCACGTACATTTTCTTGTAATCATCGAACAGGCGCCAGCGGGAAATTTTCCAAGCATCATTGTTGTATTTTGTGCCATCGCGCATCACGAATCGATTCGTTTTATAACACATATCCAATGTATCAAAATTGATTTTGGCATTCAACGCATCCGCCCTGCGCACCCAAGAAGAGTCAATGGTCACACAGTTGGTGGACGTATCCAATACCCTCAGCCAAACCTTACCCTCTTTTTGCATGGTAAAACTTTGCAACTTGCTTGAGTCTTGCCATTTGTACAAGAATTTGCTCGATGCTGGCCCAGTAAACATCTGTTTCACCGCAGTAGAGCATTGAGTGGTAGTATCCGGAAAATCAAAAACAGGACCCTGCTTGATGGTAACAATTTTACTTCGCGTAATGGTATCAACTTGACCACATTCTGCGGTAATGGGGATTTTAACCACAACATAATAAGTCCCCACCTTTTTAAACTTGTGCAACACCGATTTTCCTGTGTCGCTGGTACCATCTCCAAAATTCCAACGATAGCCTTTGATTTTTGGCTTGCCTGCCACAACGGCCTCAATTTTTACATCCTCACCCGGACACTGGGTCTTGCGGGTTACTTTGATATCATAATCTACGTTTTCAAAAACGGCACCAGCAGAATAGGAGTAACTCTCATATGGACCTACCCCGTAGGCCACACAAACAAACCCAGAATCACTTTGAATGGTGTTCGCACTGGGGTTGTTCACCTTCACTTGCGCATAGGCATATTTGGAACCCACATTGGTAAAAATCGAAGCGGGCTGTGCCACATTGTTAATCTTCACGGAGTTTTTCGCTGTTTGTCGCACCAAAATATTTACCCAGTGTTGGTTCATATTGCTCGTTGTCGCTGTGCCCACCAACGTTTTAATCAATTGTTGATTGACATCAGGCGAAATAAAAATAGCAGGATCACCCGCTGATCCTCCCAACCCGGAGCATACACCATTTTTCATATACTGAACAACGTAAGCCGGCTTATCTGTGGATATAGAAGTCGCCACCGCGGTTGTGATGTGTCCATATATCCACTGTCCCGCTTTCAAGATGGTATTAACCAACGTTCCATTGACATACACTTTGGTAGTGTCCTTGGCCGCAATGACTTTGTAAGCATACCCACCTGTTTGACCGCTAAAAGGCATCAAAACATAATCTTTTCCCAATGCCGCCGTTGGTAACACTTGAGTATACAAGTGATCGCGTCCATTGATTCCCCCGCCACAGTTTCCTTTGGTCACGTGGCTAGAACGAGCCCCCGAAAACACATTCACTTTACCACAACCCTCTACCACACGGATACGCGTTCCCGTCAAATCACCATTTTTTGCCCCTGTTGTGGCCCATGACGTTGCCGCTGGATCAGTATTGGTTGTCCCCGCATTCGACTTCGATTGCACTTCATATACTTGACCTCTCGCTAAAGTAACCGTAAACGGCGTTCCCGCGGTTTTACCACCCTTGGTATCTGCTGTTGGTGTAATTTCCACTTTCACATTGGCATCCATACCCACAATGACAAATTCACTTTCCGCGTAAGTAGACCCCGTAATCGTGGCGTTCGGGGGGAAGCTCGCGACAAAAAACTCTGGTGCCGAAGGAATGCTCTCATAAGGCAATACAAACGTGGCATCCGAACGGTTGATCTCCAGATTCAAACAGTATACGTTTACGGGGTCCTTTGCCACAATGCGCAATCCCTTCTTACTGTTAACATCGGTTGCCGGAAATTCAGATCCTACTGGATAGTAATAGGTTCTATCCACTTCAATGCGGTTCACTTTGCCCGCTGTGATATTGACCGTTTGATTGGATCCCGCTACCCGAGGGTTGTCGAGCACCAATGAGGTGTTTACATCTGAAGTCACAAACAACAACAACGTGTCAGGCAAGCCACCACTTCGAGTTTCCATCTCCATGAAACTCATGTAAAACGTCTTTCCTGTGGATGTGATTTGAGCCTCTAATTTGTTGCCGCTCGCTACGAATAAAAATAAAATAGCAAGCGCAATATTATTTAGTATTTTCATTACAATTGATTCGTTCCGGTTATGTACAAAGTACATAACGCTGAAAACAGCATTTTCGTTGCTTGAAGGAAAATTTTTATGACATTTCTTAGACCCTAATGGATATTATCCATAGAATCAGGCAATTGCACCACTAAATACGATTTCGTCATTCCAATAAATCGCCACAAATTGCCCAGCCGTCACGGCTTTATCAGGTGCAGAAAACACCACTTGATACCCCCCATTTATTGCTAATAATTTACACCCCACCAATCCTTGTCGGTATCGGAATCTGCACTGCAATTCGTGCGTGTCCAATACAGCTTCTTTCAAACTCGGCCGCACCCAATGTGCCTCGTCCTCGCGCACAAACAAACCCGACGAAATCAATCCCCAGTGGTTATCGCCCTGCCCTACATAAATCACATTTTCAATCACATCGGTTTGCAAAACAAACAATGGCAGCGGCTTTCCCCCAATCTGGAGTCCGCGACGTTGTCCACGCGTGTAAAAATGAGCACCATTGTGTTTGGCTATCACCCGACCATCCTCCCGCGTGAAATGCGCATGCCACAGATTTGGATTCTCAATCCCATCACCCCGCAATACCCGCTCCTTATGGGCCAATACCGCTGGTGCATCCCTGTCAATTTCAATGACATCCCCTTCCTTGACCTTCAATTGCTGCTGCAAAAAATCGGGCAAACTCACATGACCAATAAAGCACAGACCCTGACTATCCTTTTTACCCGCTGTAACCAAACCACCCGCCTCTGCCAAGCGCCTCACCTCACTTTTCTCCAAATCGCCAATGGGAAACAAGGCCTTAGACAGTTGAAATTGATTGAGCTGACACAAAAAGTAACTTTGATCCTTGTTGGAGTCCCGTCCACTCATGAGCCGATATTCCACAACCCCATCAACCAAAATCTCTTCCTTGCGAACATAATGCCCGGTGGCAACAAAATCCGCCCCCAACTTCAATGCCTCATCCAAAAAAACATCAAACTTTATCTCGCGATTACATAAAACATCCGGATTGGGTGTCCGCCCCTTCCCGTATTCTTCAAACATGTAATCTACGATGCGAGACTTGTACAACGCACTCAAATCCAATACCTGAAACGGAATCCCCAAATGCTCGGCAACCAACATGGCATCTCTGCTATCGTCGATCCAAGGACACTCATCCTCCAAAGTCACACTGGCGTCATTCCAATTGCGCATGAAAAGACCAATCACTTCATGCCCCTGTTGCTTTAACAACAAAGCCACCACGGAGCTATCCACCCCGCCGCTCATGCCAACAACAATTCTCGCCATGGCACAAAGTTCGTGAATGTGTTTGATTAATACTTACCCAAATAGCGTCGAATCGACCATTCCGCCCCAAAAAACACAACGACTAGCAGCATCCAACCCCACAAATCCCACCAGTGTTTGTTTTGGGTTTGAGACTTCATCACAGGTTTAGCCATTATGGTTTTTGACAAAACCATAAGAAGAGAATCCGCGGCATTCAAGGTTAAAAAGGCACCCCCTGTTTGATTGGCTAAGCGTTTTAGAACGTTATGATTGGCCTGCGTATTCAACAATTCTGTAGGCTGATCCACTATTGTAAACGAAGTTTCCGTGCGATACTTTCCCCCGCCAGATTGTGCTTGCAAACGATATTGACCAGGCTTCAAACCCAGCAGACTCGCTTCCCATCCCCGCCCGGCTTTCGACAGATTCACACGACGGACATTGCCATTTTCATCCAAAAGATTCAATTGCCGCTCCATAGTTTCATCCACCATCCCACTTCTATCCCTACACAGCACCCGAGCAATTACCCGATCGCGCAAATCAAACGTGCTACCCGAAAGCTGAATTTCAATGGGTTTCTTCACCGCCGAAGACGAAGCCAACAACCCAACAGCACGTCTCACCCAAGCGTCAAAAGCAAAGGCATCGCCATGCTGCGACTTTTCTTGAATCCGCCAACGCCAGATCCCCTCGCCAAAGAAATGCGCCATGGCCGCGGATTCCTGCTGCCAATGAATCATCAAAGGCAACTGCGTATTGACACCTCCCCAGCGCTGATACAACAACACCTCCCCATCATCTGGAAGCACGGGTTTTGAAACTGGAGAATACACAGGCGGATAACCCATCCAACGTGCAGATTCTTTGTCGTTCAACCCCCAATCCCCCTCTTTCCCATTCCAATGAGGCTGCACTTCCTGCCAATTTCGGGGCGATGTCATTTCCCCCGCAAGACCAACCACCTTGCCCAATCCCCCCAAGTTTTGCCCATCGGTTGAGAATATCCATAGGGCTTTTCCTGCCATTACCCATTCGGCCACTTTTTTCAATTCCTGTTGAGCCTGAAACTTCCAACCATGCAATATGTAAACATCAGCATCTGTCGCCATTGTGTTTTGAGGCAAAGATTGAGTTTTAAACTGTCCGCCCAACTCCAACGCCGTTTTCAGTGCGGCCACATCCGGATGCGGGGCTGCGTATAACAGGGCTACCGTTTTTCTTTCGTCGACCACTGTCACATACTTCGCACGCTGGTTGTTGGCGGTATTTTGATCGCCCTTTCCGCCGCTCACCACAATTCGCAATGGCAACGCGCCTGTTGCTTTGGGTTTGATCTCGAAGGCGATGCGCTTCCAATCCTGTTCGCTACTCGGCACCCACAACACCTCTTTGGTTTCTGAACCCGCCGTGAGTTGTATTTTTAACGGTTGCGATTTTAGTCGCTGACTTTTTACGGAAACTTCAATGCTGAATGAATTTCCCAAAAATGCTTCCTCGTTACACTGCAACGATTCAATGGAGGCATCAATTTGTGGCTCGGGATTACCCGCCCCCACAGCAACCAATGGGATTCCCGGCACAAAAGGTTCAAATTGAGGATTCCTGCCTTCGTTGCTAATGCCATCGGTAAACCACACCACCCCCGCCACCGGGGAATTCGATGCCACCTGATTGACATGTTGAATCACCGCCGACAAATTGGTATGATATAAGTTCAATCCTTTCGATTGACCCGAAACCGAGACAACGTCGGAAAACGGATGCAATAGCACTTTAACCCCTTTGGTTTCTTCCAATCGCTTTTTCAAGCCCAACCAAACCCGTAAATCGTTGGAAGTTATGGACTTACTAGTGTCGCTGTAGACCAATAAAACAGGGTCCTGAACCCACTGACTCACCCGAATCCACCATGGATTAAAAAATAAGATCAGCAGCGCAAACCAAGCCAGAAATCGAAATGCCCAAGCCCAAATCCAACTCGATTTGAACCCGCCTGTTTCACGGATTAATTTGGCATAGTGACTGACCGACAGAAATGCCGACAAAAAGAGAACTAGAAGCCAACCAAAAACTGGAACGCCGAGCATGGTTTCTCCAGTAAGGGATCAGTTATTGACGCACGAATCCCACGCGACTCACACCCTGGGGAGTTTCCAAAATCAGGGAATATACTCCTGACGACAAATCCGAAACATCCACACCACCTTCGTTCAACGTAACGGCTTTCACAAAAGCACCTTTGGCATCAACCAACTGTCCTTGCGAAGCAACCACACCCACCACGTGCAACACATCTTTCACGGGGTTGGGATAAGCAGTGGTCCTGTCCACCAGCCAAGATTGCGTGTTAGCACCCCAGCGGATGAAAATATTCCATGTAATTGTATCCCGATCCGTTGGGTTATCGTAGTCCCAAATGGCATATTTTACGATGGCAGTATCTGCTTTGCCATTGGGGAACACAGTAATTTTCAACGACGCCTCTGCGTTGGGGGCCACTTTGGCCATGGTATCGTTGTTCAGGAAAGTAGCATAGCAATTTCGGTTGTCACAAAACGACACATCCCAAGCGGTAGGATAGTCGATACTCACTTTTTCGTAAGCAAACACGATGGCTGATTTCTTGAGATTTTTGAAATGGATGGCACAATCAACAGGCTGGGTAGCATCTGGATAGAACGTATGCTCTGCCTTGCCATTTTCCAACTCAAACCCTTGAGCTTTAGCCACTCCCATGCCGGCAAACACCATCGCCAACACAACCAAACTGCGATTCATCATGCGTATCATTTAGGCAAAAATACGCAAAAGACAGCACACAGCGGTTACAAATGGGCGAAGGCCATCAAATCCTCTACCGCACCCCCGTATAAAGGGTGTGTTTCTTCACGATGGGCTTGTCCTCTTCGATACCAATAGGTCCTAATTCCCGCTTGTAGTCCACCCATCACGTCTGTATCCCAAGTATCCCCCAAATACACCGCTTGCGAGGCCTCGCATTCGGCTTGGCTTAGGGCGTGATCAAAAAAAAGCTTGTTTGGTTTGGCGATACCCAACGATTCGGATGTGACCATAAAATCGATGTAGGGCGCTATCCCTGAACAGCGAATTTTGGTTTGCTGAGTGGCTTCAAATCCATTGGTCAACAGGGCGATTTTGAAGCGCAATTTCAGCACATCCAGGGCTTCGAGCGCCTTTGGCATCATTTGGGTCATGATCGGACAGATATCCAAATACTCTTGCCAAACGTCTTTGGGTTGCAGCGCAGCGGGCACACCCATCAAATCAAATGTATCGGTAAAGCGCGCGGTGCGTAAAACTTCTTTGCTTACCTCGCCCAATTCATATCGCTTCCAATAGGCAGCGTTGACGTCTTGATACAGCGCGACAAACTGATCCACATGAAAATCAGAATGCAAATGCAACTCATGCCTGCGATAGAGTTCTTTCAGCGCTTCATTGGCATTGGCATCAAAATCCCACAGGGTATTATCGAGATCCAAAAAGACCCACTCCACCGATGTGGGAAAGGGCTTCATCATATTAAATGGAATCGATGTGCGCACACAGGGCATCAAAAATGGCTTCCACCTCGCCGATGCCATTCACCCCATGGTATTTACCTTGGGTTTGATAATAGCCTTGGAGGGGCAGCGTTTTGTTTTGATACTCTTGAAAACGATTTCTGATGGTGGATTCATCTTGATCATCGGCACGACCGCTACTCTGCCCGCGCAACAACAATCGCTTCACCAGTTCGTCTTCATTCACTTCCAACCCCAGCACGATGGAAATGCCGGTATTAAATTCTTGCAACATCACATCCAAGGCATCCGCTTGGGGTGTGGTACGAGGAAACCCATCGAAAATGAAACCTTTGGCCTCGGGGTGAGACAGCATGAAATTCTTTACCATTCCAATCACCACGGCATCGGGCACCAATTCACCCTTCGAAATATATTCGTTGGCTTGGTTACCCAAATCAGTACCTGCACTGCGTTCTGCACGCAACAAATCACCGGTTGAGATGTGCTGCAGTTGATATTTGCTCAACAATTTTTCGCTTTGGGTGCCTTTGCCCGCGCCCGGAGGGCCAAAAATGATCAGATTCAGCATAGTATGGGCAAAAGTACGTAATTCAAATGGAAATGCTAACCCCGCAACTTCCTCAACCAACGCTTAACTTCGCCTTTCATCGCTCTCATCGTAAAGGGGTATTTCCATCGATTTTTCTCGGTTTGCAGCAAATAGGAACGCGTAGAGTTGTACTCATTTTCAAAAGCAATCGTTTCACTGTTCACCCTAAAAACAGCGTGAACATATTCATCTCCCGCGATTAATCCAAAGCCACATTTGTTCATCATCGCCATCAAACTGGAAAGCGTGAAATGTACGGCATGCGCATTTTGATAATACTTCATCACATCCATTTGATAGGCTCTGTGAATATTTTTCAATCCGGGTACCTCTATGTACACTAGGGTGTTGGGATCGCATCGACGGAAAATCTCTCTCATTTCTTCCATCGGATCGAGAATGTGCTCCATCACATGCGAGTAAATAATTAAGTCGGGCTTAAATTCACTATCTAAATCAGATAGATAACTAACGCGAAGGTCAAGTCCGTATTTATCTCTACCATAATTCACGTATTCCGACCCCAAATCCAAGCCCAACACTTGGTGTCCCATCTCTTTAAAAACAGCCAAAATTCCACCAGCGCCACATCCCACTTCCAACACTTTCAATGGTTTATCCAAGGAAATGTTCTGCTCCTTCAAATAGTGAATAATTCGTTGACCCTGCCTCTTTTGTTCGATGTAAAAAGCATCGCCTGCGCGCTCGGCGCCCACGTAAAGGGGTCTATATTCATCATCGTAGAACTGTCCGTACGCACGACCATCCATACGGGGCGATGTATACGCCAAACCACATGATTTACAGAGCTTTACGGAAAAATACAACCCATATCGGTCTCGCTCAGCGATGACTTCGGCATCAGCACCCCCGCAATTCAAGCAGGCTACTTCCTCAAATCCATACGCGCCCGAAGCAACTTTCATCGCCACTTCATCCCGCTTTTCAATTTGCAAAGCGTTCAACTTAATACTTGGAGAACCTTTGCCTAACATTCTTTGAAACGCATGCATAGTCAACAAAATTATGGCTTTTGCCTTCATTTCCGTATTTTTGTTGTACCTCGGTTTACACAATCATAAAGAATATCATGTACGAACAGCCCAAACTCATTGCCGAAATCGGTTGCAACCACAAAGGCGATATGGAAATAGCCAAGGAGTTGATCTCAATGGCAAAAGCAGCTGGAGCCCATGTGGCCAAATTTCAGAAGCGCAATAACAAAGAATTATTGACGGAGGAGCAGTACAATACACCACACCCCAATCCCGCAAACTCTTACGGCAGCACCTACGGAGAACACCGAGAATTTCTTGAGTTTTCACTGGAGCAACATGCGGATCTGAAAAAATATGCCGATGGTATCGGAATTGAATATTCTACGTCGGTATGGGACATCACCTCAGCGCGGGAAATCATTCAAATCAACCCCACCTTTTTAAAGGTGCCCTCCGCTTGCAACAATTACATTGGATTACTCCAAGTTTTACGTGATGAATACCAAGGCGAAGTCCATGTTTCATTGGGTATGACAACCCATGAGGAAGAGCATGAACTCATCCAATTTTTCAAAGAAAAGAATCAAGCCTCTCGCTTGGTTGTTTATTCTTGTACCTCTGGTTACCCAGTGCCTTTCAAAGATATTTGCCTTCTCGAAATCCCCCGGATCATTGAATCTTATGGCAAAGATGTTAAAGACATCGGTTTTTCTGGCCATCACCTAGGCATTGCTGTTGACATTGCAGCCTATGCACTTGGAGCCAACTGGGTTGAGCGGCATTTTACCAAGGACCGTACATGGAAAGGCACCGACCACGCAGCTTCTTTGGAATTTGCCGGTTTGCAAAAACTTGCCCGCGACCTAAAAGCTGTGCATGAATCATTGCGTACCAAGTCGGCAGAAATATTGGAAATAGAACAAGTTCAGCGCGACAAGCTCAAATACAGAGGTTAATATGGCAGTGGTCGCGTTCATACCCGTTCGCGGAGGCAGTAAATCCATCCCTGGCAAGAACATCAAAAACTTCAACGGCAAACCGCTGTTGTATTGGTCCGCACTTGCAGCCCAAGAAAACCGTGAAGTTTCTCAAATTGTCATTGCAACCGATGATGAAACCATCGCAGAGACCGCGCGCGGATTCCAATTCTCAAAACTCATTGTATACAATCGAATTCCCGAGAATGCCAACGACACAGCCAGTACTGAATCGGTTATGTTGGAATACCTGGAATGCTCTAACCATTCCGACACAGACCTGTTCATCCTCATTCAAGCAACCAACCCTTTCATCACTTCAATCGATTTAACGAAAGGACTGAGTTTAATAGACAATAATCCAACCGCGTCCGTCATCTCTTGCGCCACATTCAAACGATTTTTATGGAATCGCAATGGCACGCCCCTGAATTATGATTATCGAGCTCGACCGAGACGACAAGATTTCCCAGGGATACTGCTCGAAAACGGATCATTCTATATTAACTCAGTAAGCAATATAAAATCAAGCAAAAACAGACTTTCAGAACCTGTTTTGATATGTGAAATGCCCGAATTCACTTCTTTCGAAATTGACGAACCCGAAGATTGGATCATTTGCGAGAAAATTCATTCCAAAAACATACTTTCGAATATCGAAAAACCATGAAATTACCCAAACTCGTATTAACCGACATTGATGGTGTATGGACCGACGGAGGCATGTATTATGATCAAACGGGGAATGAATGGAAGAAGTTTAACACCATTGACAGCGCAGGAATTATCTATTGCCGTCAACTCAATATTCCAGTAGGAATCATCACGGGAGAAACAACGCAAATTGTCGCAAACCGGGCAAAAAAACTGAACATTGATCGTCTTCACCAGGGCATCAAAGACAAATTACCCGTGGCTCAAGCCATCTGCGATGAACTAAACATTTCATTGAATGAGGTTGCCTACATCGGTGATGACCTCGGAGATATTCAATTGCTAAAGGCCGTTGGATTTGCATGCGCACCCGCCAATGCCAGTAATTATATCAAAGACTTGTGTCACTTCGTTACACAAAAAAAAGGCGGTGACGGAGCCTTCCGAGAATTTGTAGAGGAAATCCTGATTCGGTGTGATGTCATGGACACAGTACTCAAAGAACACGGCATTTGATTTTGCAACAGTTCATTCAAACCATATTATCCATTGGCAAAATGGTCGTCAAAAGTCGGCCAGTCGCAAAATCAATACCCCAATTGACCCATCCACAGGTGGTGGTTTTGGGAAATGGGCCTTCGGCAAAACATTTCATTGACAAAGCCATTAACCAAAAACCAGCGGCACATTTGTTGGCTGTCAATAAATTCGCCATAGACCCCGTATTTTTCGATCTTAAACCGGATTTATACCTACTCCATGATGGTGACTTTTTCCTATTCTCAGAGGCCATCTGGAATAACCCAAGCCTGCATCCGCGAACCAAAACCAAACCGGAATTTGAAGTTTGGCAGAATCAAATCAATCAAACTTGGAGACAGCTACTAAATCAGAATTGGGGACTCACCTTGTTTATTCCGAGACAATACCTGAATACGTTCATCGTTCAAAAAGCGAAACATGCCGGCATAAACATTCAAGCCTATAATTACACGGTCACCCGCGGATTTCAATTCTTTAAAAATTGGGCCTTCGACCTTCGCTTGGGAATGCCCCAATGTCAGAATGTAATCAATGCGGCCATTTTTCACGCGCTGCATTTGCCCATTCAACGCATTTACTGCTGCGGCTTGGATCATGACTTTCACCGCAATTTGATTGTAGGTCCCGACAACACTGTCTACGAGTCGGTGTCTCATTTTTACACTACCGACGCCTTCAAGCATCCCTTGGTTCACGCCGATGGCAGCGGCAGAGTTCATTTGCGACAAGTTTTTGAAAACCTCTCCAAACTACATCAGAGTTACTTTGAACTCAACAAATACGCTCATCACCGTAAAATCGAGGTCATCAATATTACACCGCAAGGGTTTGTGGATGAGTTCAAGCGAATGGATGATAATGTGCTATTTGGCTAGACGGTTCAAATTTCAATCCTTCAACCGCACACCCAAGGGCAACAGCATTTTTTTGGCCATGCTGTAAACATCCTCACTCAATCGGAATCGGAGCAATATAAAAAGCACGCCACCCATAATAACCAAGGTTTTTACAGCAGCAGACAATAACAGTTTGTCGGAACCCATCCAAAGGTGGTTGATATAAAACGCCGCCAAAAACAACCCCAAGCTAAGTACCACACCCCGCGTGATGGGCTGCATGCCGTAAACGGCGTACACCAAAATCGCCATAACAATCCCCGAAGCCAACCAAACACCCCCTGTGGCCAAAGCGGCACCGTTGATACCATAAATGGGGATCAAATACCGATTGAGCAACACCCCAACCACAATGGATACCCCATTCAACAACAGCGACAAATAATATCGCTTCGAAAAAATGAGCATCGCGGCGGAATTCCCTTGAAGCAATACGCACAATTTGCCAACCCCGAGGTAGAAAACAGCCCATTTGCCCGTTTCATAAACCTCACCATTGGGCATGAAATGATAAAATACATCAATGTTAATCCATATCAACAGCAAGGCCAGCGCCCCCAAAATAAACTGATTTAAACTGGTCTTTTGATACAATCGCTGAATCTCTTGTCGGTCCCCTACATGAATCGCCTCCGACAACTTGGGATTTGCAATCTGCAAAATACTCCGGGTAGGAATCTCTATCAATACAGCCATATTCACCGCGATGGCATAGATCCCCGTATCAGCAGATCCTTTCATAGAACTCACCATCAGAAAATCCATGCGCTGCAATACCAACATCGCAACGTAGGTGAGAAATAAATACCCAGTGTAGCGATAAAACTCCCCTTTCAGCCCTTCTTGCTCACGAACAAACTGCAAATCTGGCTTAAAGCTGAGCGATGTTTTTCGGAGCAAATAAACCAAATTCAACACCATCACCACCCCATAAACCGCCGAAATGGAATACATCGTTTGGTCAAAATTTACCACACCAATGTAATAACACCAACCCAACAACCCCAACAATATCCGCACTACGTTCTCTCTTAAAAAAGAGGAGTATACGATGTTCCCCAACGCAGCCAAAAAAATCTCAAAAACCGTATTGAAGACAAAGAAGAATACAAACGGAATTAACCAATAGTAATAGGGCAGAAAATCCGCGCTGTTTTCGATCAAATAGTGCACCACCCAAGGCTGCCCCCATAACAACAACAAACCCACCACCAAAAATCCGATCAACGGAATGGAAATCAACCAAAAACCAGCCCCATTGTGCCCGTTTTCGTTCTTAAACCGGGGAAAAAACTTCCATATAGAGTAGCCCGTACCCATCTGAGCAACCCCGGCCAACAAGGCACCCATTTCTATAAACAGTCGAAAGACCCCATTTTCACTGGTAGTAAAAACCAACGGAAATAAGTAGAAGGTCGTAAACAAACCCACTACGCTTCCACTGTAATTGACAATGGACGCCCAAAAACTATTCTTGGCAATGACCCCAGACATCCACACAAAGGTAATGTTGCTGTCATTACTTTTCCTTTTTTGGTAAAATGAAACGGATTTTCATTGGATTTAAGGGTGAAAAAGTGTTAATTCGCTTTTCAACTATTTAGAACAATAATAAACCTTATGAAAAAATTACTTCTATTGGCCGTTGTTGCTGCAAGTTTTGCAGGAATAATGCAGAGCTGTAAGCCCGACAATCCAGATGGTGGAAATGGCGGAACTGCCTTGACTGTTACCAACAAACAGCGTTCTTTCGTTGTTTACCACACTGCCACTTGGTGCGGTCCTTGCGGACTTTACGCCATGCCTGAGTTCAAGAAATTGGTTTCAACGGCAAATAGCGACAACATTGTAGCTGTTGACTACCACTCTTCTAACTCTTCTAAGTTGGTTCCCTTGTGGATGAAGCCAAACAACGACACCTTGTTCATCGCTCCTTTCTCTTTCGAGTTGTTGACCACTGTGTCTAACATCAACTCTGCTGGACAGTACTCTATCCCAACCTTCTGGTTGAACAATTCTTTGTTGGGTACCAGCTCAGTAAAGTCAACCGATATCGAAGCAGCTTCTGTTTCAGCCAATCAGGTTGCTACCGAAGTGGGTGTTGCTGCCAGCGCTACTGCTAGCGGACAAACGTTGAACATCAAATACAAATTGAAGGCATTTGCTCCAGAGGCAGGTGACTACTATGTATCTGTTTTCGTTGTAGAGAAAAAAGTAAACTGCTTGCAGACTGTATCAGGTGCAGGTGACGTAGCAACAGACCACGAGCATGTAATCCGTGCTTCTGCTCAAGCCGATGCTTCTGGTAAGCCTGTATCTTTCTCTACCTCTGCCATCATGAGCAGCCCCGCTGCCAACGCAGAAGTAGAAAAGTCACTTTCTTGGACTTACACTGCCATCCCTCAAGCTGTGAAAGACAAATATGCGTCTTTCGGTTTGCCTTGGTGGAGCTGGAACCCTGCCAACACCGGTGTGGTTGTAGCTGTATGGAGAAAAGTTACCGACAACCCTGCAAAGCCTTGGTTCTTGATCAACGCTGCTTGGGCTGACGTGAAGTAATTTCACCCCATAACAATCTTCAAAAAGAGAGGGCCTCGTCTGCGACGAGGCCCTCTCTTTTTATATCATTCAAGCCCAAAAACCACACCGAGCATACAATCCAACGCCGCCCAATACTGTCAGTCACCTGCTTTGATTTTTTACTTCCCTTTGAAATCTGCTTTTCGTTTCTCCACAAATGCAGCCATACCCTCTTTCTGGTCTTCCGTAGCAAACAGCATATAAAAGTTCTTACGCTCAAAATACAACCCCTCCTGTAAATGGCTGTCAAAAGCCTTTAATACACTCTCCTTCGCCATCTGAACCGCAATGGGCGATTTACCCGCAATGTCAGACGCCAATTTGATGGCTTCATCCAAATACAATTCCACCGGCACAATTTTATTGATCAACCCGGCCGCCTTCGCCTCCTCCGCCGTGATAAACTTCCCAGTCAACACCATCTCCATCGCCCTCACCTTGCCAACAGCCCGAGTCAAACGCTGCGTTCCCCCAGCCCCAGGCATCACACCGATGTTGATTTCGGGCTGACCAAATTGCGCCGTTTCACTGGCCACAATCATATCGCATAACATACACAACTCACAACCGCCGCCCAAGGCAAAACCCGAAACCGCTGCAATGATGGGCTTTTTTGTCTTTCGGATACTATCCCAAGTACTGAATTGATCAATTTTCAACATATCGATCGCCGTTCTTCCTGCCATCTGCTTGATATCCGCACCGGCAGCGAACGCCCGCTCATTGCCCGTGATCACGATGGCTCGCACCGACTCATCATTGTCCAACGCTTGCAAAGCATCGCGAATCTCACCCATCAACTGTAAGTTCAGGGCGTTCAATTCTTTCGGACGGTTCAACTGAATCTTCGCAACAAAAGGAGCCACTTGGGCATCTACCAAAATAAATTCGTACGACATGTCGCGAAGTTACTAGTTTCTAGTGGTTCATCACACCCCGCGGCAACACCTGCTTCTCAAAGATCCACACCATACTCCACGCAATCATCAACCCAAGCAATGCCCCAAAAAACACATCTCCAACGTAATGCACGCCCAAATAAACCCTAGAGTAGGCAATGGCAGAAGCCAAATACATCAAACCCAAACGCCAACGACGTCCCAGTCCCAACAACATCATCGCCGTAGAGAAAACCGCAAACGAATTGGCGGCGTGACTGCTAACAAACCCATACCTGCTGCCGGGTTCACCGTCTGGTAACCGAGGATGCAATGATTGTTCAAACGCCGGCCTCACTCGGGCAAATCCCGGCTTGAAAATTCTAGAACTTATACTATCGGCCAACCCAAAAGATGTGACCGTCAGCAAAATGGGGATCCAGCATTTAACTCCGAATTTCCGCCAAAACAATCCTATAAAAACAACATACAAAGGGATGAACGCCCACTTGCTGCTGAGAAATATCATCATCGGATCCACCTCTGGCGAAGCCCATCGCTGATTGATCAATACAAACAAATCGCGATCAAAAAAATCTAAAACGAACAACATTTGAAACGAAGATCAACTTTTCTGAGAAATCACCACCATACGCGGCGAAACTTTGGCATCAAACGCCCCCAATTGGTCGTCGCCAAATACATCCAAGACCTTCAGGCCCGCCGATTCATGCAACCCGAGCAGCGTTTCCAAATCGAAGATGCGCACTTGCTCTTGAAATTGGAACACGGCGTCGCCATCTCGCACTTCAATGTCCTTTACGATGTGCGATTCCGTTCGATATTTCCGCGTAACAAATGTATAGCCCCCACGCATCAACTCAGCTTCCTGGGGAAGGTGGTCCAATACTGAAGCCGCATTCAAGTAATCCTGTACCACATACCCTTGCGCCTGACAAGCCTCAGCCATGTTGACCAATACACGGGCATCATCGGCAGGATCATCAAAATACCCAAAGCTTGTAAATAGATTAAAAACAGCCTCCATGGCCGGCACGGGGTATGCAACCCGCATGTCGTGCACGGCAAACGTAGCCCCCGCCACACCCAACTCTTGGGCAATGCGAATGCTGTTCTCGCTCAAATCAAGTCCCCACACTTGCAATCCTTTGGATGCCAAATAAGCGCTATGCCTACCTTTGCCACACGCAACATCCAAAACCCTCATCCCAGGGGATAGTCCCAAATGCGATACCAAACGATCCATAAAAGCCGCCGCCTCTGCCTCATTTCGATGCTGATACAGCGCATGATAATAGGGCGTATCAAACCATGATTCAAACCATTTCATTCCCTCAAGCGATTTTTTTCAAAGGTAATGTAACTTTTGGCATCCCTTTCGCGTAATAACAAACAGCTGCATGACGGTATCGGAATATAACAAGTGCGTGGATCTCCACAGCAGTGCGATTTTCCGATTCGCGCTTAAACACTTGCGCAATACCGACGATGCCAAAGAAATTGTACAAATAACCTTCGAAAAGCTCTGGATGAAACGCGAAACCGTCAATATCGACACCGCCAAAAGCTACCTGTTCACAACGGCCTATCACAGCATGGTGGACAACTGGCGGACGCAAAAACCCACGGAAGACATCGATCAGTTATCGTACAGTAAACATCCCTCCACGGAAGCAACTGCTTACACGGGCCTGATGGAATCCTTGGAAAAAGCCCTCACACAAATCAGTGAAATCCAAAGAACTGTGATCTTGCTGCGCGATTACGAAGGCTATTCTTACGCAGAAATTGGGGAAATCACCGGTCTCAATGAATCACAAGTCAAGGTGAATATTTTCCGTGGCCGACAAGCACTCAAAGACATCATTGGCAATCCACACAACCTCATTTAAACACCATGAAACCATCCAAAATCTCAGAAGAGCAAGAATGGCAGTTGTTTGAACTGTTGGAAGGCAATTTATCCGAAGCGGAAGCAGCCAATTTACATCAACGGATGCAAAGCGATGCCGAGCTCAAGGCTCATTACCAGGCCCTGGCCCAAACCTATTTGCAACCCATCGTCACCCCTTTTCCCGATGCCTCATCATTGAAGAAGAAGGGTTCCAACCGCACGGTTCTATTTTACATTTCTATTTCGGCCGCAGCCGCATTGGCGATACTCTGGATTTTCCGACCAACCGTTTCTACACACATCCAGCCCCCTACTAACATCGCCACGCATGGTGCCAACCCGTTCACTGACAAAACCACGCCCGGAACCCCCGAATCCGAGCCATGGACCCAGGACCACGATCGCCTCAAATTCAACAAAGGACGTGCAATCTTGTCTCAGCTTTCCACACCCACCCAAACAAAAAATTTGGGAAGCATGAAATCAGAGGATCTCAACGAGACGGGGGTACACCCCTTGATTTTGGCCACGGAACCCATTCGTAAAGTTAAAAACATCAACGACAGCAACTTCCGAAGAGACACCGAAGTTTTGGCCTCGCAAAACAGCTCAAACGCGAGCAACAAACCACTTCCCATCGAGGCGATCCAAACAGCCATCGCCCAGCGCACACCCAAAACCAAAAGAGAACTGCTGAAATCTTTCTATCAAGACGCCCGGAGAATGTTAGAAAATGGTCATCTCCCCCATATCAACGTTAAAACAGTGAACAAGGACCAAGATTGGATGCCGGAATTCCAGGTCGGACTCACCCTAGAAAACAACGTTATTTTAACCTCATTTAATCCCGAATAATTCAAATCGTATGATACAAAAAACCATCATCGCAACCCTATTGGCCTTTCTCAGCGGAACCCCTTTGCTGCGTTCCCAGTCGATCGACACCATCCATATCGACACCCTCATTTCGATTACCGATAGTCTAATCTCGGAGGTGGTCAAGGAGATCAAAAAAGAAATCAAAGACGAAGCGGCGGAAATGAAAATCGACATCAAAGATGGCATGAACGACATTCACATTGAAATTGTTGATCGCGACACCTATCACATCGTAAGACGGCCTCGCAAACCCAAAGCCACCATCGAAGAAACCAGACAGTATTGGGGTTACAACTCGCAAATGATTGATGAAAGCACCATGAAAACCCTGCCCACCGCCTTGGGCAACCAATTCAACTATTTGCCCGAATTGGACAATGCCAAAAGCATCCACTTCGGAATCGAACAACTGTGGGGCTTTAACCTCATCCGAGGCAAGGTGCGAATTTTCACTGGGGTTCGCTACGACATACACAACTACCGTTTTCAAAATGAGTTTACCCGACTCACAGAGAATCAACCCGAGTTTACCGCCATTCAAGTGGGAGGTCCGCTGATTGATCCCATTCCCGTAGAAAAATCCAAATTGGTGGTAAACTACATCGGCGTTCCTGTGGCCCTCGGATTCCAAGACCGTCCGGGCGACAATTCAAAATTTAGTGCCAAAGTAGGTGTGCATACCGGATATAGGGTTAGAACCCATACCAAAATCAAACAAACCGGAGGGAACGTAGAAAAGCAGTTCGACGATTTCAATGTAAATGATTTTTACCTATCGCCCTTCGTAAACATCAGTTATGGCGATGTGGGACTCTACCTGCGTTACCCCATGACAGACCTATTCAAAAAAGACCAAGGGGCCAGCACCCAATCCTTACAATTTGGCATCACGCTAAAGATGAGCTAAGACATTCCACATAGGCTATTTATGTTGGTTTAACCGATCAGAGCCCCGTCGATGACGGGGCTTTTTTCGTGAAACACCCGCGTGTTTTTCGTATCTTTGCAGTAATTAAAAAAGCCATGAGTCAACGTCAATGGACCCCCATCAAAACCTACTCTGACATCCTGTTTGAACAGCACGGAAACATCGCCAAAGTCAGCATCAACCGCCCCGAAGTGTACAATGCCTTCCGTCCACAAACGGTCATGGATATGCTGGATGCCTTTGATGTGTGTCGCGAACGGGCCGACATCGGCGTGGTCATCCTCACCGGTGTGGGAGACAAAGCCTTCTGTTCAGGCGGCGATCAAAATGTAAAAGGCGTAGGCGGATACGTTGATGACAATGGCGTTCCACGTTTGAATGTGCTGGATTTGCACAAAAAAATCCGTTCCCTACCCAAACCCGTAGTGGCCATGGTAAACGGCTATGCCATTGGTGGTGGACACGTACTTCACGTGGTTTGCGACCTAACCCTAGCCGCGGAACACGCCAAATTTGGACAAACCGGCCCCAAAGTGGGTAGTTTCGATGGTGGATTTGGCAGCAGCTATTTAGCGCGCCACGTAGGCCAAAAGAAAGCCCGCGAAATCTGGTTCTTGTGCCGTCAATACACAGCAGAGGAAGCAGAAAAAATGGGCATGGTGAACAAAGTAGTACCCGTGGAGATGCTGGAAGACGAAACCATCGACTGGTGTAATACCATGCTCGAAAGATCACCCATGGCTTTGCGTATGTTAAAGCGAGCATTCAATGCGGAACTCGACGGTCAACACGGCCTTATGGAACTCGCCGGCGATGCTACCCTCCTATATTACCTCACCGAGGAAGCCCAAGAAGGAAAACACGCGTTTTTGGAAAAGCGAAAGCCCGATTTCCAACAGTTCCCTAAGTTCCCATAAACAGGCAAAAAACCTTACCTTTGCACCACGAAATTCAACCATAGAATCATGAAAATCAAAGTAGCCAATCCCGTAGTAGAGCTTGATGGTGATGAAATGACCCGCATCATTTGGCGCTTCATCAAAGACAAATTGATCCTTCCTTATTTGGATGTCGATATTAAATATTTCGACCTCGGCATGGAGCATCGCGATGCCACCAACGACCAAGTAACGATCGATGCAGCAGAAGCCATCAAACAATATAACGTGGGTATCAAATGTGCTACGATCACGCCCGACGAGGCCCGCGTTGAAGAATTTGGCCTGAAACAAATGTGGAAAAGCCCCAATGGCACCATCCGCAACATCCTGGATGGAACCGTTTTCCGCGAACCCATCGTTTGCAAAAACGTACCTCGCCTCGTTCCCAACTGGACAGCCCCTATCTGCATTGGCCGTCACGCATTCGGCGATCAATACCGCGCCACAGATTTCGTGACCAAAGGCAAAGGCAAATTGACCATCAAATTCGAAGGGGAAGATGGACAAGTTATCGAGCATGAAGTATACAATTTCAAGGGCGATGGCGTTGCTTTGGCGATGTACAACACCGATGAAAGTATCAAAGGATTTGCCCGTGCTTGCTTCAACCAAGCCTTGGCCAAGGGTTGGCCTCTGTATTTGAGCACCAAAAACACCATTTTGAAAAAGTACGACGGTCGTTTCAAAGACATCTTTGAAGATGTATACCAAACCGAGTTCAAAACACAAATGGATGCAGCGGGTATCACTTATGAGCACCGCTTGATCGACGATATGGTTGCCTCAGCACTGAAGTGGAACGGAAACTTCGTTTGGGCTTGTAAAAACTACGATGGTGATGTTCAATCTGATACCGTAGCTCAAGGATTTGGTTCATTGGGATTGATGACCAGCGTTTTGGTTACTCCCGATGGAAAAACCATGGAAGCGGAAGCCGCACACGGTACCGTTACACGTCACTACCGCCAACACCAAAAAGGACAAAAAACCTCCACCAACCCCATCGCCAGCATTTTCGCTTGGACCCGCGGTTTGGAGCACAGAGGTCGCTTGGATGGCAACGACGCCTTGATCAACTTCTGTCAGACGTTGGAGCAAGTGTGTATCGACGTAGTTGAAAGTGGCAAGATGACCAAAGACTTGGCTGTTTGTATCTATGGCAACAAAGTGTCTGAGGATCAGTACTTGTACACTGAAGACTTCTTGGAAGCCTTGAACAGCGAATTGAAAGCCCGTTTGGCCTAATTAGCACCCAGGGGAAACAGTCCCGGCAGGGCCGGGGCTGTCAACCAAATTACCAGTATATAGGAGTTCGCTCCAACAAGAGAGGGCCTCGTTTTCAACGAGGCCCTCTCTTGTTATATGCCCCACCAGAACATACCACAGGAAATTTTTAGAAACGAAAATCCTGGAGATCCTTAGAACAAATAACTTAGGCCAACCTTAAATTGAATCCACTGGGATTTATTGATTTCGCGCAACATCACACTGGTCATTAACGCTTGTTGAGTAGACACGTCATACCCATCACTATAAGAATCAACCACAAACAGCTTCACGCCCGCAGAATTCATCAATGTAAGTCCCGAAGTCACCTCAAATCCAATACCCAACTGATCGGTAATCATGTTTCGCGCACCAAATCCATAGGCAACAGAAATGATACTCGCCGCCACCCCCGAATTTCCTACACGATTCAGCGTATCGAATGTAGAAGAGGAATAGTAATTTTCCCAGTGGAGGTTATTCGACAAACAATTTGCGATTCCAAAATTCACATTGGCCAATAAATACCCCCCAAACGGCGCCGTTGCACCTGTGGCTCTCAAATAATTTTTCACCCCCAAAGTAAACTCTGAATAGTTGAATTTCATGGTTCCCGATGGCATATAGAATTGATCACCACTCCAGCCACTTCCTGGCTCAACCACTTGCATGCTGTAATCTCGCCAATCCACGTTATTGAGTGATCTCTTGTAGGTTTTGTAACCAAATTGGTACGACAAACTGGATTTTCTTGAAACCTCATAAAGAAAGGCCACATTGTTCTGGTATCGCATCGTATCCCTAAAGAAACCCGCGAAATTCGACACCCCTTGAACAGTAAATGCCTGCTTTTTACCCAAATAACCCGGATTAAATGGAGGTACTTTTCCCTCGGCCAACAATGCCTCGGCTGAGGCAAACCCCACAATACCGATATAGCACAGTAGAATAACAATTCCCTTTTTCATTTTATTTCCCTCCGTGTACCAAATAATACAGATTGTTAAAAACACGCGCTTTTGCAAAATCAGTGCGCCAATGATGCGTGTACTGATCTTCTTTAACATGGATCAACTTTCCGCTAACCACATCATAAACCAATAAATACTCATCGTACTCGCGATCACTACCCAACTGATAATACAGATAGTAAGGCAAAATGGGGTACAATACCACACATATCAGCAAGTTGGTCAACTTAAACTGCCTGCGAATCAACGTCGATTCCACGGCGGTCCAAGCCAAATAACGGTTTTTATCGCCACCCATCGCCTCAGCAATCTGTCCTGACCCATACAACACCATCGATTGCGTATCGTTGTTAATTCGCTCCATCATCCAATCGTTGATCAACATCTGTCGATTCAACAAATCAGTTGACAACCCTGCCACTCCAGTAGAACTGGGTATCACATCCACCTCAATATCCAATGCTTTACCGTATCGTTCCCAATAATTGGCGAGCTGTTCCCGCTTGATGGCCTCGTCGAACGGATCTCGATGCGAATTCACATCATTGCCAACCGTTCTCTGGACATTGGGTTCTAGCAAAACCAAATGGTGAAAATCGTCTAACCCCCGAAAACTGCGTTTCTTTTTGTACGATTTTTCCGATGTTGTGGCTGCGCTCGAAGGGTATACTTTCATGGCCGACAAAAACGCCTGCAGTGATTCCCGATGGCTCAAACCATAAAAAATGGCCATGTGGTAATCGCCGCTCACTACGTTCGCGGCCCTGCTCCGTGCCACCCTCGACCGGGGATTCCGCAATCCGCCCTCTCCAACGTCCGGCTTTACCAACGTGCTATCCAACTTCGCCGCCTCCTCAGCAGGCAAATAATCCAAAAAATCCTGCAACCTAAAATTACAGGCATCTTGCACCAACCCATAAACCCCCTTGGCAATCTTCGCAAATAACGCATCCTTCATGAGGCCCGAATCACGTGAAACCATCATCCATATTCGCATCGCCGAAAAAGCACCCAATCCTTTCAAATCCAATTCCCTCACCCCAACAATCACCGAGCGCCAATCACCTCGCGACTCCGAAACCCGACAGCCGTACCGGTCTAAATCGTGCTCCTTGGAATCGTGTAATAACAGTCCGTAGAGCGACATCCCCTCCATTTTATCAAAAAACAATGACTGTCCATACAACTTCCGCATTACCTGCGTTAAATAAAACAACTCACCATAGTCCGCACGCCGTGCATAAATCAACAAGAGTTCATGTCGAGCCGCCTTCTGCATTTCCTTGAACCTCTGCTCCCCCACCAAGAAAAACGCCCGACTACCCTTGGGCTCTCCATCGATCATATCGCGCAACCTAACTACCCTGCGATCCAAACTCGGATGCGTTTTATTGTCGTCATCGCCTTCCTGTTCTAAATATTTGGCATCCTCAATTTCTGCCGCTTGAACCTGTAAGGCAACCGCATCTTTCAACGATTTTGGGAATTGGTACGCATCGTGTTCAAAAGAATCCAAGGCCAACTTCATCTCCAAAAACGGAAAATCGCCGTACTTCAACATATCAAACACAAAAACGCCCTCAACCAAGTCATATCCGGAACGCAACATCATCATAAAGCCCTTTTCATCGGCCTCCATTTCGTGATCTTTCGAAAACTGATACAACTCCTTCAAAGCCTGATCTTCCTCTGATTTATTGCTCTTCTTTCGTTGATCCTTGCGATACTTAAATTGCTGCAATGAATGCTTCAACACGTAATGCTGGATTTCATGCGCCAAAATGAAGGCCAACTGACTTTCATTTTCAATCCTGCTAAGCAACCCAACAGTAACCATCACCACCCCATTGCTGGTTGCATAGGCATTGACCTCTTGCGACTTCAAAACATAAAAGCGCAATTCATCCAACAAATCTTCACGGTCGTTCGCCTTCAATATCTTTTCAGCCACCGATTCCACGAATTCGGAAAGGGGATCGCCAAACAGGACACGGCCCGACATTAAAATCTCATCGACTTCAAAGACCGTTCTCACCGCATGCTCACTTTCTTGCAACCGTTCTGTTCGAGACAAATCTTTGTCCGCGATGGCCAATTCCGCTTTGCGCGCTTTTGCCACCGATGTCTGTCTAAAATCCACAGGCAGTTCGCCCGCACACCGCAGTCCCTGATAGTTCTGAAAATCGATGGATTTACGCTGAATTTGTGCGCCCAAATCGCGACCCAAACCCAGTCCTAGCATCACCAAGAACCACAGCCGCATTTTGCGCATTGTTGATGTCAACATCATGGACGCAAGTTAGCCCCTAATCGTGAATCACAAAACCCAACAAAAAAATTGGGGGATGTTCGCAATGAACTCCCCCATGAAACAGCCTTTTTCTCTCAAAAATGACAATCCAAAGACGTCATTGCGATAGGCTATTAAAACAAGTCTTTCAACTTATCGAAAAATGATTTTTCCTTAGATGATGGTTTGAAATTGTCTGAATCGGCCAACTTTTCCAACATCGCCTTCTCCTCAGAATTCACTTTGGTAGGCACGTACACATTCAACACTACCAGCTGGTCGCCCGTGCCGTAGCCGTTCAAATCAGGGAATCCTTTGCCTTTCAATCTCAACATTTTTCCGGGCTGGGTTCCCGCATCTATTTTGATGCGGACTTTACCGTCCAAAGTAGGCACTTCTACACTATCGCCGAGCGTGGCCTGACTGAAACTCAACCAAAGGTGATAGATAACGTTGTTATCTTCTCGGGTCAACTCCTCATGAGGTATACCTTCTACCAACACAATCAAATCGCCCGCAGCACCGCCACCAGGACCATAGTTCCCCTTGCCATTCATGCTCAACTGCATACCCTCAGCCACACCGCCGGGAATGCGAATACTGGTCTCTATTTCCTGAGAAATCAACCCTTGCTCATTGGCCTCTTTGGGTTTGCTCTCGATGATTTTTCCCATTCCTGAACACACCGGACAAGGACTATTGGTGGCCATTTGTCCCAAAAAGGTATTCTGTACACGACGTACCGCTCCTGACCCATTACATTGTTTGCAGGTAGCGTACTTCACACCTTCTGCTTGAACCATTCTACGATACTTCACCGTTTTCTCCACCCCTGATTTCATCTCGGGCAAAGTCAATTTGATTTTTATGCGAATATTGGAACCCACCGACCGCCGCGATCGACCTCCACCTCCGCCGCCGAAAAACGAACCAAACACCCCGTCGTCACCAAAAACATCGCCAAATTGAGAGAAAATATCATCCATGCTGAAGCCATGCGCCCCACCACCGCCACCAGCACCCATGCCCGCATGACCAAATTGATCGTAGCGCTGCTTTTTTTCTGGGTTGCTCAATACATCATAAGCCTCGGCCGCCTCCTTGAAGTTTTCCTCCGCTTCCTTATCGCCCGGATTTTTATCGGGGTGAAATTTGATTGCCAATTTGCGGTATGCCTTTTTGATTTCTTCGGCAGAAGCACTGCGGGCAACCCCTAAGACGTCATAATAATCTCTCTTGCTCATGCTCTCTTAATTACCAACGACCACTTTCGCGAATCGGATGACTTTGTCGTTCAAATAATACCCCTTCTCCACTTCATCAATCACCTTACCTTTGAGGTCTTCCGAAGGCGCCGGGAATTGCGTAATGGCCTCGTGAATTTCTGCGTCGAATGGCTGTCCGATAGACTCCATGGGCTTCAATCCCACTTTGGTGAATATCCCCACCATCTTCTTGTGAATTAAATCAAATCCTTCCACTGCCTTTTTTTCAGTCTCTGACAAATTTTCTACCGCTTTCAAAGCACGCTCAAAGTCATCTACCACGGGCAACATGCTTACCAAAACATCTTTGGAGGCGGTTTGCATCCAATCCAAGCGATCCTTGGCCGTTCTGCGACGGAAATTCTCAAACTCACTGTACAAACGCAAGTATTTATCGCGCTCCTGCTGCAATTGCGCATCGGCATCCAAGGATTCTGTCTCTGATGTATTCGCCATTGTCTCCGCTGATTCTGGAGATTCTGCGCTGGGATTCGCCCCAATATTTTCGCCATCAATGGGCTCTTCTGCTTCTGAATTCACTTTGTTCTTTGACATAGCCCTTCTCCAAACTCAATTTTATTGCCACAAATGGTAAAATGTCATATTGTCATATGAACCTTTTCGCGCGAATCTCGTTTCTTTGTCATAAAGAGCGAGGACATGTTTACGGGCATTATCGAACAGCAAGCCAAAGTGGAAGAGATTGTGAAAGAACAATCAAACGTACACTTCCATTTGTCCGCCCCCTTCACCCAAGAACTGAAAGTAGACCAAAGCGTTGCCCACAACGGGGTATGTCTTACCGTCACCAAAATCAGCGACAACGGCTACTGGGTTACCGCCATCGATGAAACCCTACAACGCACCAACCTATCCCAATGGAAGGTGGGCGATGCCATCAATGTGGAACGCTGTATGCCGGCCAACGGCCGCTTTGATGGTCACATCGTGCAAGGCCATGTTGATTGTGTAGGAACGGTAGATGAAATCCATGATTTGGATGGAAGTTGGATGATTTTTATCGCCCATGACATGGATGCTGGAATCACTGTAAACAAAGGGTCTATTTGCGTGAATGGCGTGAGTCTCACTGTGGTAGATAGCTTCCCCGATGCCTTTTCCGTAGCCATCATCCCTTACACTTGGGAGCACACCAACTTGTCCGCCCTCAAACCTGGCGATCTTGTAAATTTAGAGTTCGATATCCTAGGGAAATACTTGAAAAAATTCTCCGTATCTTTGCAAATATCCAAGAAATAGCAATTAGCATTTTATGAAACTCCTCTCCTTCCTATTTACTTCAAGTATCGGTCGGAAAGTACTTATGGCAGTCACCGGGTTATCCTTGGTGGCTTTTTTGTTGGTACACGCTGGTATCAACGCCTGTATTTTCTTCAACGACGGTGGCGAAACTTTTAACCATGCAGCAGAATTCATGGCACACAACTGGCTAATCCGCAGCGCGGAAATTGGTTTGTTTTTGGGCCTTTTACTTCACATTGTTCAAGGTTTGAGCCTTACCGCCTCCAACAACCAAAAGCGTAACAGCAAGTATGGAGCAAGTGCCGGCAATGCCAACAGCAAATGGTACTCACGCTCAATGGGCATTTTGGGAAGTTTGTTGTTGATTTTCTTGGTCATGCACCTCAAACATTTCTGGGTAGTCTCCCGTTTCACCGATGCCATTCAGGAAACTGCTGGGTCTACCTTGTTTGATGAAATGGTCGTAGTTTTCGCCGATCCTTTGCCTGTGATCGTATACGTAATCGGATGCATCAGCTTGGCTTACCATTTGTTGCACGGTTTTCAAAGTGCCTTCCAGTCATTGGGCATCAATCACCCCGCCTACACCCCGATCATCAAAAGCATCGGTATCGGTTTTTCAATCATTGTTCCACTCGTATTTGCGGCCATGCCCATCGCCATGCACTTGGGCTGGATTCAATAATTTAAGTTTATCACAACATTATGACACTCGAATCGAAAATCCCCGCCGGCGACATAGCCACCAAATGGACCCAGTACAAAAGCACTGTGCCATTGGTAAACCCCGCCAATAAAAGACAGTTGGAAATCATTGTGGTAGGTACCGGATTGGCCGGTGCCAGCGCCGCGGCCACCTTGGCAGAAATGGGCTACAAAGTGAAAGCCTTCTGCTTCCAAGACAGCCCCCGTCGCGCCCACTCTATTGCGGCCCAAGGAGGTATCAACGCGGCAAAAAACTATCAAAACGACGGTGACTCTATCTACCGTTTATTCTATGATACCATCAAAGGTGGTGACTACCGTGCCCGCGAAGCCAACGTGCATCGCTTGGCAGAATGTTCAACTTCCATCATCGACCAATGCGTGGCTCAAGGGGTTCCCTTCGCCCGTGAATACGGCGGAACACTCTCGAACCGCTCTTTCGGTGGTACCCAAGTGCAGCGTACGTTTTACGCGGCCGGACAAACAGGCCAGCAGTTGTTGCTTGGTGCCTACAGCGGTTTAGAGCGCCAGGTAGGTTTGGGTAACGTGAAAATGTATGCCCGCCATGAAATGATTGAAGTGGTAAAAATCGATGGCAAAGCCCGCGGTATTATCGCCAGAAACTTGGTGACCGGCGAATTGGAAAGACATTTCGGACACGCCGTATTGTTGTGTACCGGAGGATATGGAAACGTGTTCTACCTGTCTACCAATGCCATGGGTAGCAACGTAACCGCCGCTTGGAAAGCCCACAAAGCTGGTGCTTACTTCGGCAACCCTTGCTTCACCCAAATTCACCCAACCTGTATCCCCGTTTCGGGCCACTATCAGTCAAAATTGACCTTGATGAGTGAATCCTTGCGTAACGATGGACGTATTTGGGTACCTAAGAAACAAAACGACGACCGTCACCCCAACGACATACCCGAAGAGGAGCGCGATTACTACTTGGAACGTCGCTACCCCGCCTTCGGTAACTTGGTGCCCCGCGATATCGCTTCACGTGCTGCCAAAGAACGTTGCGATGCCGGTTACGGTGTTGGTCAAAGCAAAATGGCTGTGTATTTGGACTTCAAATACAACATGATGCAGAAATACGGTCGTACCGAAGCCAGCAAACTCAACATCGCCAACCCTGATGATGAAACGTTGATTCGTTTGGGTAAAGAAGTTGTTAAGGAGAAATATGGAAACTTGTTTGACATGTACAAGCAAATCACCGACGAAGATCCATATGAAGTACCTATGCGCATTTATCCTGCCGTGCACTACACCATGGGTGGACTTTGGGTAGATTACGATTTGATGACCACAGTACCTGGATTGTACGCTTTGGGAGAAGCCAATTTCTCAGACCACGGTGCCAACCGTTTGGGTGCGTCAGCCTTGATGCAAGGTCTAGCCGACGGTTACTTCGTGATTCCTATCACTATCGGTAACTATTTGAGCAAAGAAATTCATACCAAACCCATTTCTACCGACCACGAAGCCTTCGTTGCCGCGGAAAAAGCAGCCAACGATCGCATCCAACAGTTGATGGGAATTCAAGGTACCCGCAGTGTAGAAAGCTACCACCGCGAATTGGGTCTCATCATGTGGAACAAATGCGGTATGGCACGCAATGAACAAGGTTTGAAAGAGGCCATCGCCGAAATCCAAGCCCTGCGCGCCGATTTCTACAAAAATGTGCGTATTCCAGGTAGCGTAAACGAATTCAACCCCGAGTTAGACAAAGCTGGTCGCGTTGCCGACTTCCTAGAATTGGGTGAATTGATGTGTGTTGACGCCCTGAACCGCAACGAAAGCTGTGGAGGACACTTCCGCGAAGAATATCAAACCGAAGAAGGTGAAGCCCTGCGTGATGACCAAAACTACATGTACGTTGCCGCTTGGGAAAGCAAAGGCGACTCATGGGAACTTCACAAAGAAGAGTTGAAATACGAAAACATCAAAATCCAACAACGCAGTTACAAATAATCCACTAACAAAAAGATTATGAGCAAGTTAATGAAATTAAACTTAAAAGTATGGCGCCAAAAAAATGCCGAAAGCGCTGGAAACTTTGAAGAGTATAAAGTGGATGCCAGTCCCGACATGAGCTTTTTGGAAATGTTCGATGTCTTGAACGAACAACTCATCGAGACAGGCAAAGAGCCCGTGGCTTTCGACCACGACTGTCGTGAAGGAATTTGCGGTATGTGCTCTATGGTCATCGATGGTCGTCCGCACGGACCCAAACAAGGTGTAACAACCTGCCAGTTGCACATGCGCAGTTTCAACGATGGGGATACCATCACGGTAGAGCCATGGAGAGCCAACGGATTTCCTGTTATCAAGGATTTGACGGTAAACCGCAGTGCCTTTGACCGGATTATTGCTGCTGGTGGATTCATTTCTACCAACGCGGGTAACGCAGTTGATGCAAACGCCGTATTGATTCCCAAGGAAGTGGCCGACGAAGCCTTTGAAGCTGCTACTTGTATCGGTTGTGGTGCTTGCGTGAGTGCTTGTAAGAATGCTTCGGCGATGTTGTTCGTGGGTGCCAAAGTAACGCAATTGTCTAAATTGCCTCAAGGAAAGCCTGAGCGCGAGACCCGTGTGGTTGCGATGGTGAACCAAATGGATGCAGAAGGTTTTGGTGCTTGCACCAACACCGGCGCTTGTGCGGCTGAATGCCCCAAGCAGATTCCATTGAGCGTCATTGCCAACTTGAACCGCGAATACATCGGTGCCAAAATGAATGGCAAATAATCGTTAATAACAATATCGATTTAAAAAGCGAGGGCGGCCCATGGGCCGCCCTCGCTTTTTATCATTTTATCCAATATTGGGGTTAAAATTCAAACTACCTTGGTATGACTTCGTTCAGATGACTGCTCAGTCTAAGGGAAATCTCACACCCAATTCACAACCAATTTGGGGCGACCAATAGGTCTGCACGCCCTTGTTACTTGGCAACACGGGAAGCATCAACCTGGGCGCTGCAAAAATGTGAACCTTGGGATCCAAATTGTACTCCAACCGCAAGGCCGCTGTAAGGAATGCATTGGCACTCACCGATTGAGATTTGGTCAATACAACCCCCGTATCTACGGTGTTAGCCACATAGTCAGTCACTGTAAAATCATTGCCTTGTGGCATGGTAAATCCCACTGTATGAATTTGCAAATTTTGTTTCATCAAAAAAGCAGGCATCACACCCAATTGATACCACATACTCGCCGCTTGCATCTGAAAACGAGAACCATCCAAACGCTTCTCCACAGCAAACAAGGCGCCCGCATATTGGGAGCGATACTCGTAGTGAACCTCCATCAATCCCGCCTGAACCAAATTGGGATAAATACCCACATCGGGGTGGATGACATACTTGAACATGTTGCCGTCTTTTACCCGTGTAAACCCCGTATTCACAATACTCAAGCCCACCACAAAATTGGTAAATCCATTGAGTTTTCGTGAATAGGTAACTGAAAAATTCTTGGTTTGTAAGGATCTATCGGTCAAGGCAAAGGAATCCCGCAGTTGCGCCTCAGTATAACCTCCTTTAACATCGGGTTGATACCCTGTAATCCAAGCGGTAGACCAGGAAGGAGATGCCGACAAACCCATTACATTCGCCCATTTTTTTTCAGTTACTTGGCCAATGAGGGAAGCGGAACTGCCCAGCAAGACCACCATGATCATGTATTTTATCTGTTTCATGAAACCGTAGATTCTTCTTCAAATGTTAGTACGCGCAGGTGGGAATAGAATCGCCATACACCCAATCCCGCGGCAACAAACAATCCCACTGTAAATCCGATCCAAATACCATAAACCTGCAGATTCTGCCAAACGCCCAAGGCATAACTCAACGGCAGAGAAATCACCCAATACGAAAGTATACTCAACCCCGATGACCAATTCACATCTTTAATCCCCCGCAACATGTTCATCGCACCCGCTTGAATGCCATCGGCCAATTGAAACACGGCGGCCAGAATAAACAACGGCAATATCGTGGGCATTACATCATCTTTCACATCGTACAATGAAGCAATGGCCTGATTACCAAATACAAAAGCCAAGGCATTGATAATTTCAAACACCCCAATAATCAATAGCACCGCGTGGGCTGCATGCCGGATTTGTTGGCGATTCTTTTCTCCGTAACTATTTCCCACAATGATTGCGCCCGCCATGGCAATTCCGCTCACCACCATGTATGTCACAGAGGCCACGTTCAACGCCACTGCATGGGCTGCCAACTGCTTGGAACCATACCAGCCAACCATCACACCCGACAAACCAAAACAGGCCCATTCTGCGAATGTTTGCAATGCCACAGGCAGTCCCAACTTCCAAATACTGGGCATTTCTTCCATGATTTTATCCCATTTGGGCATCACGGTAGGCACATATTTACGCATGAAAGCAGAATAACGCACATACCACAAACCAACCAACGCCATCAGTGTGCGCGACACCAACGTAGCGTAGCCCGCGCCATTGAGACCCATCGGTTCAAAGCCCCAATGTCCGTAAATAAACACCCAACACAGCAAAACATTCAATCCCAATCCACCCAAAGTGATCAGCATCGCAATTTTGGTGTGACCCAAGCCATCGGTAAACTGCCGGGTAACTACATTAATCAACAATGGCAGAATACTCCAACTCAAAATATTCAAAAAGCCCGGAGCCAAGCGCGTTACCGCAGCATCCTGACCCAACCAATGAAAATTGTACACGAAGACCTGTAACACTAGGTATTGAAAAACAAACAACACCAAAGCCACAACCAAGCCAGACCGGTAAGTAATAAACCCATCGGCTGCGCGCTTCTGTCCCACCTTGATACTCACCAGCGTGCTGATGGAAAACAACACACCAAACGTAAGGCCACTCACCATAAAAAACAGGTTGTTCGCCTGATTGGCACTGGCTAGCACTTCTGATCCCAAAGGCCCCACCATCAAAGTATCAGCCACCCCCATGAGAATGATGCCCAACTGTCCCAAGATGATAGGATACGCCAATTTTAGCGTTTCTGCAATTTGGGTTTTGTAGGTAACAAAGGGGTTTTGCATGGGTGTAAGATGCAAAAATAGGGCAAAAGCCATCCAAAACGACCTGTAAAGAAGGGTTTCGTATTAACTTTGCGTTGTGGTAGACGTATTATGGGAAGACAATCACCTGTTGGTGATTAACAAGCCCGCCGGATTGGCGGTTCAGGGCGATTTAACGGGTGACATTCACCTGTTGGATTTGGCAGAACGCTACATTGCCGAGAAATACAACAAACCTGGAAAAGCCTATATCGGTTTGGTGCACCGCCTCGACCGTCCCGTGAGCGGCGTTGTAATTTTGGCCAAAACCTCAAAAGCACTCACCCGCATGAATGAGATTTTTCGCGACAAGAAAAATACAAAAATCTATCATGCCATCACCACCAAAGCCCTACCCAACGAGGAAGGCACCCTTACGCATCATTTGCTCAAAAACAGCGAAACGAAGCGTGCCCATGCCTACAACTCCCATAAACCAGGCACCAAGCCCGGCATTTTACACTATAAGCTGTTGAAAAACTTTGCCGGTCGCTCGCTATATGAAATCCGCTTAGAAACCGGTCGATTCCACCAAATCCGAGCGCAACTGTCAAAAATGGGCTGTCCCATCCTAGGCGATCTCAAATACGGCGCCAATGAACCCCTGCCCGATCGCTCCATTGGATTGCACAGCAGAACGCTGATTACGCCACACGTAGTTTCGTCGCAGCCCTCCATTACAGTCACCGCACCTCATCCAAAAGGCACTTGGTGGTGGGACCTGTTCAAATAACGCGCAATTCCAGCTCCGGATCCCAAAACACTTCATCGAAGTGCTGAATCTGATCCTCAACCACTACGATTCCTTCTGCCGTTAATCGCGATGCCATGGCATTTGGCTCCCCAAAGTGGGCTTTGCCACTCAACAATCCATTCCGATTTACTACCCGATGTGCCGGCACCTTTGGACTAACACCATGGGAAACATTCATGGCCCAACCCACCAACCGACTGCTCCTGGAAGCACCCAAATACTTGGCGATGGCGCCGTAGGATGTCACCCTGCCCGCTGGCACCAAACGCACTACTTCGTACACCTTTTCGTAAAAAGTTGGATCACTCATGGTTAAACAACAAAATTGGAACAAAATTTGTCTATTTTGGACTCGATTGCAACTACTATGAAAATGATTTCTACTCGCAACTGGTCTGTATACGGAATTTCTTGTGTGGCCCTCCTCATCGCTGCCTGCGGTAGCACCCAAACTTTGAGTGCTCAAAAAGGAAAAAACAAAAATAAAGACAAGGCTCCCACCATTGCTGCGCCCGTGGAAACGGCGCCGGTAGAATCCATAAATATCGACAACAATGCTGCGTTTGTGACCCCAGCGATTGACCCAAATCACGTCAGTGAGGAACAGCTCAATCAACAGTTGCAATCCAAACTCAAATTCATTCCTTACACCCGTACCGCACCCGTAAAACCCAATGTATTTGGCAACTACCCAAATTTAAAAAGTGCCCCCGCATGGGATGGTCGCGAACCCGGCAACTACAGCATACGCTTCAAATTCAAAACCATCACCCCGCCCAAAGCCACCCCAAAAATCACCAACATTTATGCAGGGGATACCGTGTATCTGGCCGACCACAACATCGGAGGAAAATATCTCCGCGATACCGCAGTTATCGACAAAAATGGGGTAGCACAATTTGTGGGCACCAAAAAACTACAGCGTGGGATGTATTTGTTCGTTTTCCCGAAAAAGCGCGATTACTTTGAGTTCATCATCGATGATGATTTGGATTTCCAAATTGAATTCGACACGGCTTGGAGCACCCGTGATTACTATAAAAGCATGTCGGTTACCGGCTCAGTGGAAAACGCGGCATTCCTAGAATACCAAAAAGGCAAAGTGGCCGTCATCGAGAAATTAATGGCCATCGACCAAGTGATAGAAGCGGATTCTTTGGCACCTCAAAGCACGAAGGATTCTTTGAACGCCATCCGCGATCGCTACTTGAATGAAAAAGGCAACTACGACTCGGCCTACATTCTGAAATACCCCGGCCATTTGTTGTCGAAATTTTTGGTAGCCATGATCAACGTGCCCTACCCTGAGGTATTCCCAACAATGACCGATGGCAGCAAAGACAGCACCTTCCCCTTGCGTTGGTATAAAAAACACTACTTAGACCACATGGATTTTGGCGATGATGGTTTGTTGCGCATGCCCGTAAACATTGTGAAACAGCGTCTTGATTTCTATTTCGATAAAATCATCGTACCCGATGCAGATTCATGCATGCAGGTAGCAGACAGACTGTTAGAACAGTGCAAAAACACCATCGAAATGGAAAAATACTTGATTTGGTACTTAACCAACCGTTTCGAAAGTTCCAACATCATGGGATTGGATCGTGCCTTTGTTCGAATGGCGATGAGCACGTACTGCCAAGGAAAAAGCTGGTGGGTTGACAGTGCTACCATCACCAAAATGTGTGAAAATGCCTTCCGCAGAGCGCATACCTTGATCGGTGAAACGGCGCCTGAACTGGAACTGAAAGACATCAAAGGCAACTGGGTCAATACCCAAAAAATTCGCGGTCCTTACGTGATCATGATATTCTGGGATCCAACCTGCGGCCACTGTAAAGAAGTCATGCCCAAATTGGCCAAAATTTATGAGGCCAACAAAGACAAAGGATGGAAAGTCATTGCACTGTCCAGTGGCGACAAAAAGAAAGAATGGGAAGAATACTACAACTCACATCCCGAAACCCAGGCGTTCACGCACCTGATTCGCGGTGAGGTTCAAAGTCAGAAATACGCCGACGCACTCTATAGTTATTATGTAGTGGCCTCTCCAACAATCTATGTGCTCGACGCCGACCGCAAAATTGTGGCCAACCGAATTGATGTCGACAAAATGGTGGAATTCCTGAAACACCTCGATGAAGAACGCGCTCAAAAGGCCGCTCAGAAGAAGTAGTGATAAAAATTCGACTACCCCGGGTAGGGTGAGCCTCCTAGGGTGAGCTTCCTAGGGTAAATTGACGCCGTGTTTTTTGGCTTTTCTGCGGACATCCTCGTAGAACGTCCACGGAAACGCAGTAAACCCAAGATAGTAAATGGGGCCCGAGAAATTTCTTCCTCCGGGGAAAAGCGCGATGCGCGTACCCAATCCCCCACCAACCCCGAAATAGCGAAGAAATCGCACAGAACCATAGGCCCCAAATTCCAAGGGCATGAAAAACTGTCGTTGATTGGCCATATCCGGATTCGTCAAGTGATTCACGGTGCGAATACCCCCGCCGAGTTGGGCAAACCCAGTCAATGAGAACCGATGAGTTTTGTACAGGCGGTATTCATAGGTACTGCTCAAATAACTGAATTTGTATTGCACCGAATCGCCCCCATTGGCTTGATTGTAGGAAGTGAAATAGTACCCCGTATAGGCCGAAATCTTGCCCCAACTCAAACCATAACGCAATCCAAACACGTTCACTGGATCTGCTGAAATGAATGAATTTCTGGAATCGAACCACATGCTGTACGATGGTGTCTGCGCCAAAGCCATATCGATGCTATCCCTTACATTCCAAGCCACAGAGTCTGGTGGAATGGCAGAGATAGCCTCCTCTCTCTGTGCCGTCGCTATCGACGATACACCCACAAACAACCATGCCCAGACCCAAGATTTGAGGTTCACACTACAAAGTACTTTCAATTCCGTCGATGCCTGTCCACAACTTTCTCCCCTGTCTTATCAATAATTCGCCCCAAACCCAAGATATTCGAAACATGAAGTCGTTCATTTTTGCTATTACCCTCTTCACTACAGCCTGGGCATCGGCCCAAACCAATCCTCAATACAAGGCCCAAGCCGGCGATTGGAGCACAGAAGCCGCTTTTTACGCCCAAACCGGCAATGGCTTTTTGCGTGTGGGACTGAACGATATCAAAGTGCGCAAATTCACTACCGATCGTCGCGCGCTGCGCGCGCGACTTCTGGCCACCAAAAACAATGAAACAACGGTCATTGTGGGCACCCAAGGCAACATGGAACGCAGCATCAAAGAAGGAACCGCTGTTATCGCTCCCGGATTTGAAAACCACTTGAATGGCACCCAGCGTTTATCACCCTACTGGGGGATGGAGTGTGTTTTGGGAAAATCCAATTATGAATACAACCTCACCAATTCAGCCAACGGTCAAACCTATTCACAAGGAAGCAATTTTAACACCCAAACCCAGAAAGCAATCTCTTTGGGAGCCAACGCCTTTGCCGGCTTGGACTTCTACCTAGGTAAACAAATTTTCATTGGGGCCGAAGTAGGCTATGGCTTTCTGTATCAACAATATGGCGAGAGTGTAGTCACAATTAGCAACAACGGAACAACCACCGATACAAGAACCGTCCCGATGGGCAAGAATTTGGGACTTACTTTATTCGCCAATCCGGGAATTCGTTTAGGAATTGCCTTCTAATTCGTGTTATTTTTACACTAAGTGATGGTGAAATGCTATTTTTTTGACATATTTGGCCGTAATTTGATAAATTCATTATGGCAACCAAACCAGTACAATTCGCCAACAACGGCAACGATTTCTTCAACGAATTAAGAACCCAAGTAGACGCATACTTTACCACAAACAAAATTTCCAAAAATGGCAATTGGGTATTGTGGAGCAAAACTGCATTCGCCATCATCGTAACGCCCATCTTGGTGGTGTTGGCGTTGAACATTCCTGCCGTGGGTATTCCCATGCCTATTTGGGGTAGCCTTTTGCTGTTCGTCCTGATTGGCCAAATGCATACCTTCACCGGTTTCAACGTAATGCATGATGCTTGTCACGGCGCTTTCTCCTCCAAAGGTTGGGTAAACAAATTGTTTGGCAACTCGCTCGGCTTGATGGGAAGTCATGCCTTCATTTGGAAGTTCAAGCACAACACGTTACACCATACTTGGACCAACGTGGATGGTCTCGACGATGATATTGCCAAAGCACCCATTTTGCGTCACTGCGAATCACAGCCTTTCAAACCCTACCACAAAAACCAACATTTGTACATGTTCTTCTTGTATGGTATCTCCATCATCTTTTGGATGTATGCCAACGACTTCATGAAATATTTCAACCGCGCAGTCAACGAGCAACCCATGCCCAAAATGACTTTTTCTGAGCATGTAATCTTTTGGGCTGCCAAAATCGGATACACGTTGATTTATGTGGTTGCGCCTCTGTATTTCTTGGGCATTGGCTGGGGTTTTGCGTGCTACATGGCGATGCAGATTTCAATGGGCATCGTGTTGAGCTTGGTATTCCAATTGGCACACGCCGTAGAAACCACCCATTTCGAAGATGGGGTTGAATACAACCTCAGTGGCGAACGCATTCCCAATGAATGGGCCATTCACCAAGTAGTGACTACCAACAACTTTTCTACCAAATCACCTTTTGCGACCTGGTTCATGGGTGGTTTGAATTTCCAAACCGAACACCATTTATTCCCAAGCATTAGCCACGTTCACTATCCTGCTTTGAATAAGATTTTGGTCCCATTGTGTGAAAAATACAATGTAAAGTATAACGAAATGCCCACTTTTGGCTATGCCGTGCGTTCACACATCCGTTACATGAAATCATTGGGCGAAGCAGCCTAAACTGCCCATTTCGTACCCAATCGTCACCGATTACTACAGATTTCTACAATTAATCACAACAAAAGGTTGTTTATCTCAAAAAGGTAGTTATCTTGCTCACTCAATTATTTTTTAAATTTTAAATACCAATTAATGAAAACAGGTTCTGTTAAATTCTTCAACCACAGCAAAGGCTATGGTTTCATCATCGACAACGAAGACGGTCAAGAGTATTTCGTGCACGTTACAGGTTTGAAAGACGAAATTCGCGAAGGCGATACCGTTAATTTCGAATTGAAAGACGGCAAGAAAGGTTTAAATGCAGTGAACGTAAGTAACGCTGGATAATCACAAATCATCTTCAAAAAGAAAGGCCTCGTCGATGACGAGGCCTTTCTTTTTGATATAGGTCTTAAAAACATCCTGCTCCCATCACTCAAAACGCAACTTCCAAACCATCGCCGCGGGCATTTCGCGGTATGATTCCGGTCGGATAATTTTACTGCCCCGCGGCCCCACAGATTCTACTTTCCTGACTTGATAGGACACTTCCTTGGGCAAAGTCAATGTTTGCTCACCCAATACCGACAACCGCTCCTCTTTCACATTGTACCCCAGTAACTGCGCCCTGCAACCCGATACTGCCTTCATCGCAACATCGGCCGACAGACTAGAATCCCTACGTGCTGACCACGCCTTGGCCAATTCACTCAAATCCAAATGGACCGTTTTGCCCAAGTCGTAATTCCCCTGCAAAATCGCATAGACCACCCACTCCCCATTCTCCCATTTCGAGGTAAACATCCACTCCTGAGCCTTGTACTTCCACTGCGAATACGGTGCGATGGGCTCCGTGCCATAAATCGCCTCGCCATTCACCTTCATCCATGTCCCAATCTCCTCCAATCGCACATAGGCCGCACTATCCCACTCCCCCGTTTCACTGGGTGCGATGTTCAACAAGTAATTTCCACCGCGCGACACAATCAAACACAGATTCCGAATAATCTCATCCAAAGACTTGTATTCCTCATTTTTCACATAACTCCAACTGCGTCCCATCGTCATACACGTCTCCCACGGATAACTCAACGGTTTGGAAGGTATCTGCTGCTCCGGCGTCAAATAATTCTGATTCGGCCCTTCCACGGCCCTATCTACCACAATCAAACCGGGTTGATAGTTCCGCGCCATCTTTGCGATGTCATCCATTTTGATATCTTGATTGATCACCTTCCCTTTCCATAACCCTGATCCCGGCGATGCCGGCTGCACCTGTCCACCATCCAACCACAACAAATCCATCTTGCCGTAATCGCGCACCAATTCCTCAATCTGATGCGTGGTGTACTGCCTAAATTTTTCCCATTTCTCCGGGTATCGCTCCAAATCATAATTGGGATTGCGGTCCATCGGTGGAAAATAGGGATCCCAATAATACGGACTATGCCAATCGGGTTTTGAGAAATAAGCGCCCACCCACAAGCCTTCTTTCCTGAATGCATCAAACACTTCCTTGGCGATGTTGGCCCTGGGATTCGTATGAAATGGCGTGTTGGGCGAGGTAATCTTGTAATCCGAGTACTTGGTATCGAACATGGCAAACCCATCGTGGTGCTTGGTGGTGAACACCATGTATTTCATGCCGGCGGCGCGGGCCGCGGAGGCCCATTTCTCCGGATTGAAATTCACGGGATTGAATGTATTCTGCAACCCCTCGTAGGCCTTTTTGTACTCAAAATAATTCTGGGCATACGGCCCGCGACGCTCACACCATCCCTCGTCTTCCGGACAGATACTCCAACTCTCCACAATCCCCCATTGTGAATAGGGACCCCAGTGCATCAACAACCCAAACTTCATGTCGCCCCAGGCAGCCAATTTCTGCTGCACCAACGTATCCGTGGGCGGATAATACTTCTGCAAATGATGCTCTTGAGCCCGTGCATCGCCCCAAAAAATCAAACCCAGAATGGCCAGCGATACACTTCGCAAACCACACAAAATCCCATGATTGATGCTAAATTGTATATTCATGATTTATCGTTTAATGAAAGCCCCCCTGTCCCTCGTACAAGCGCAAAGGTCCTTTCAGTTTCAATTTCAATACCGTAACCTGCTCGTCCAGCGCATCAAAAGGCACATCCATAAAAATTGTACCCGGCACAGAACTCCATGAAATTTTCCCCACCACTTTTGGCTTGATCACAAAATCCGTCCCCAACACCTGAACCGATTCAATCTCATTTCTCAAGCCTTTTACCATGATTGAAGAAGTCATGCCACACCCCCCATCGATTTCAATGGCATCCTCCCCCGACTTGCCCAACACCTCATTAATTGCCTCCTCCAGTTCTTCCTCCTCGATGTATTTGTCTTCCCTCGACATACCCTGCACCTGCGTTACAAACAAGTACAGGATGGTAGAATCCTTACTCAGAGTACTCGGCCCGTAAAAATGCCCCAATGGCATACCTGCCTTGGAGCCGTAAATGGCTTCCGCATGCTTGCTCGTCCACCGACCCAATTCCTTCAGCAATTTGGTCTGTTCCGGGGTAATCGTACCATCGGCTTTGGGACCGATATCCAACAACAGGTTCCCTCCCATCCCCAAACACTCTGAAAAAATGCGAATCACCTCGTTGGTTGATTTCATCATGGTATCATTCGGACGCCATCCCCAGTTATCGTTGCTCGTCAGGCACAACTCCCAAGGCGCATTGTGAAGTTTACCATCGCTTCCCATCAACATTGGCTTGGTAATCGGCATATTTTGTTCAGGTGTGGCATAATCGCCGAAGCCCTGCAACCGTCCATTCAAAATGGCATTGGGATTCACGCTGAGAATATCCCTTCTGATTTTGGCCGCATTCCATTCTGCATTGCTATGCTCCCAATCCCCATCAAACCAAAACAAATCTGGGTTGTACAAGCGACTGAGTTCGCCAATTTGACCGTGCATAAATTCCAAAAACATGCGCCATCGAAATGTGTCAGAACCCTCAATCTTATACCGTCCTTGATCCTTGAAAAAACCGGGATAGTTTCCGTGCGACCAATCCAGCAAAGAATAATAGGCCCCGAATTTGAGTCCTTCCGCGCGCAAGGCATCAACCAAGGGAGCCATGACATCCCTACGGGCTGGGGCATTCAATAAAATGGGCGACTGATCCATCACACTCAAGGGGTGCTTGGGATTCCACAAGAAAATTTCAGCGGGCTTCTTCTTGCCTTTGGGATAGGCGAGCGGCTCTTGGGCATTGTTGCTCCAAGGCGAAGGCGGGGTCAACTGCCGCGTGGGGTACATGGCCACACCATCGTGGTGTTTGGTGGTAATTACCGCGTATTGGGCACCGCTTTCCTTGATGAGGGCGGCCCATGCTTTGGGATCATATTTTTCCGCACCAAAGCGCTGCAACTGCGACATATACTGAGGGTAAGTGGTTTGTCGGCTGTGAAAACTCCAGCTTTCTGTGGTCCCATCTACTGAATAGATACCCCAATGGATAAAGATGCCCAATTTCGCATCGGCGAACCATTGCATCTTTGCGGCGATGCTGTCAGCGGCCAATCCTTGAACATCGATGCCGTAGGCATTCGCTACTGCGGACTGTTTATCAGTGCCTGATGCTTTTGCCATCAAACCCCCACTGCCCCCAAACCCCTGCACGAGACCTACCAAACCCACCAAAAAAACCACTGAATGCCGCATACTTTTCATATTTTGCGGGCAATTTACCACGGAAATCGGATATGCGGAAAGTTTTGGTCTCGGGATGCTTTGATATGATGCACAGCGGTCACATCGCCTTTTTAAAAACAGCGGCGGAATACGGACAGGTCTATGCTTGTATCGGGAGCGACGAAACGGTTTATTCTTTGAAAGGCCGCTACCCGATAATCAACCAATCAGAACGTGCTTTTTGCCTCAAAGAACTCGATGCCGTTCATGAAGCCCGCGTAAGTAGGGGCTCCGGGCACCTCGATTTTTTACCCGAATTGCTAGAAATTAAACCCGATGTATTTGTAGTGAATGCCGATGGTGATTCACCTGAAAAACAAGCACTCATGTCCCAACACGGCATCGAGTACATCGTACTGGATAGAATCCCCGCAGAAAACCTACCCCCCAGAAGCACCACCGCGCTGCGCACGGTGTGCGACATTCCTTTCCGACTTGATTTGGCCGGTGGTTGGCTCGATCAACCCTTTGTTAATGCCCTCGCCAGCGGACCGGTAATCACTGTATCCGTGGAACCCACGCACGATTTCAATGCCAGAAGTGGGATGTCGAGCAGCACCCGCAAAGCCGCCAAAGTACTTTGGCACAACACCATACCCAACGGAGACCGGGCGTTATTGGCCAGGATTTTGTTTTGTTTTGAAAATCCACCGGGGACAAAAGAGGTGGCGGGATCGCAAGACGCGATTGGCCTAGTGTACCCTGGATTGAATTGCTTGAATTACGGGGGTGGTGAATACTGGCCCCATGAAATCATATCGGAGCAGGGGGAGGCGGTTTTACAATTTTTAGAATCTCGTCTTTGGTTATGGCCCCTCGGCGAGCGGGTTCAGGGGTATTCGGTTTTGGAAAACACGCGGGTGAGTGGTGAGGCGGCGGCGGCCTTGGCCGCCGCCGCCCAACAGCTCTTCGCAGCAGCAAGAAATGAAAATGCGGTGGCAGTTGGACAATCGATGACAGCCTCTTTCGAGGCACAAATTGCCATGTTTCCGAACATGACATCCGACCACATTAATCAAACTATCAACGAAATTTATGCGATGCACCCTTGGGTGCTTGGACACAAATTATCCGGCGCCGGAGGCGGCGGATACCTCGTTTTATTCGCGGAACAACCCATCCCCAATACCCTACAAATCAAAATCAGAAGGGCCGAATACTAAACCCATGTCAATCAGCCAAACCTCAATTCCATGAGATACATTTACGCACTCTTCTTCCTGTGGGCCATCGCCCATAACCTCAACCCCCTACTCATACCAGTACTCAAGGAAGTTTGCGTACTGAGTGATTTTCAATCGGCCCTTGTCGACTCCGCCTTTTATATCGGCTATTTCGCTTTTGCCCTGCCTGCAGGCGCCTTCATCAAGACCAAAGGCTACAAAAATGCCATCGCATTGGGGTTGTTCTTTTTTGGAGTAGGTGCTGCCATCGTAGGACTGTTTGGATCCCAACAAAACTACCCCATGGCCCTGTTGGGCTTGTTTGTCATGGCCGCAGGACTCACCTTCCTTGAAACCGCAGCCAATCCTTTGGTGACTTTGCTGGGCGACCCTACCACCGCAACCACACGTCTGAACCTCGCCCAATCGTTCAACGGACTGGGCGCCACTTTGGCTGTATTTTTCGGGGGGCTTGCCCTGTTTTCCGGTACAGAATCGGAACTGGCCCACTTCATTGAAACCACCGGCAAAACAGCCAGCAGTGCTGAATGGTATAAATTCAGGGCGCAAGGACTGTTGATGCCCTATTTCATCGTGGCCGCCATCACCATCGCCTTTGCCAAATTCATCCGTAGACCCAACATACAGATAGAGCCCATCGCCAACAATACAATAAGCAATTCGCCCAATTTTATCAATCCCAGCGAACCTTACTTGCAACCCGACCTCACCCCTTGGCAACAGATTCAAACACTACTAAAAACCAAGAATTTCAACCTTGGACTGCTCACGCAATGTTGCTATGTAGGTGCACAAATTGGCGTAGGGAGCTTTTTTATTCGCTACGCTACCACCTACGGCAATGTCAGTAGTTCTGTTGCCGCGACAGGTCTTTCACTCGGCCTATTGATGTTCATGATCGGTCGGTTTACAGGCACGTTTCTGATGCGTTGGATTGCCCCAGCGAAACTGCTTTTCTTGGCTGCTATTGCGGCGGCCATGATAGGATTGACCATAGCCTTAACAGGCAACGCCCTCGGATTTTGGCTGCTCATCCCACTGCAGTTTTTTATGAGCATTATGTTTCCCACCATTTTTAGCCTGTCTCTCTCTAACTTGAAAAACGCGCCTCCCATGGCGTCATCGCTCCTGATTATGAGCATTGTGGGCGGTGCTTTCTTTCCCCTGGCAATGGGTGCCATATCCGACGCACTCGGACTTCATTACGCATACTTTATACCCGTTATTTGCTTTGTAATGGTGGCCTATTTTGCCAATCGCATCACCCCCAAAACTGCCTAAATCATGCCTCAATACGCATTCGCTCTGGACCTAAAAAACGACCCTCACCTCATCGCGCAATACGAGGCGCACCACCAAGCGGTGTGGCCCGAGGTCATGGAAAGCATCAAGCAATCTGGAATCATCAACTGCGATATTTATCGAGTAGAGAATCGCCTCACCATGGTCATTCAAACCACCCCCGATTTCGATTTTGAAGCCAAAGCCTTTGCCGATGCCCAAAACCCAAAAGTACAAGCTTGGGAAACACTGATGTGGGATTATCAACAAGCCATACCTACGGCAAAACCCGGTGAAAAATGGGTGCGTATGAAACACATTTTTACATTGCCTTGAAAAATAATAAGAATCCGACGGTGAATTCGCACCATCAGCCTAACTATTTTCTAAATTGGCGGAGTGAAACACAAAAAAGAAATCCTCACCGTAGGCCAGATGGCTGCCGATAAAATTGCCAAATTTGGAGGTAGCTGGACCTTCATCATTTCTTTTTTTACCGTATTGACAGGGTGGATTGCGTTCAATGTATATGCCCTAAACAACCAAGGGTTTGACCCCTATCCCTTCATTCTACTCAACCTCATCCTCAGCTGTTTGGCCTCCATTCAAGCGCCTATCATCATGATGAGCCAAAATCGACAAGAAGAAAAGGATCGTGAACGGGCAGAATGGGATTTAAAAATCAATGAAAAGGCAGAAGCCGAAGTTCGCGAGATTTCAAAGAAGTTAGACATTCTAATGTTACAACACCAAGGACTGTCCCAAAAAATGGATGACCTTTTGAAACACATTTCAAAAAACTAATCCGCACAACAAACTGAATTACTGTCATTTATACACGAACCCTTTCGTGTCGAAGTGTGATTTTCACACTTAGTTTCACCCACCAAATATTCGGTTCACTCATCCAATTTTTGGTTGTTTAATTTTAGGTAAGACTAACTTCGGTCAAAACCAAAATCTACCGTTCCATGTTAGCACAATTTACACTCACCCTATTACTGTTCATTTCATGCTGGGGTATTAGCATGGGTTTTGTTATTCTGTTTTGTAAGACGGTAAACCCCTTTTTGAACAGACTCTTGGCCATTACCATTATGGCGATGACTTGGCCTTACATTCAAACCACATTAATTGCTACAGGCACCCTACTCGAAATACCTTGCTTGTATGGCGCTTTCGCTTTTTTCTATTTTCTCACTCCTCCGCTTACCTATATCTACCTCAGGGCGCTGTTATACGATGAAACCCGTTTTTATCGCACCGATTTATTACACATGATTCCGCCGATACTGCAAATTCTGCTCAGCATACCCTATCTACTCAAAGGGTTTGCCTTTCAGTATCCCTTTGCCTTGGAACTGGTGGAAGCAAAAAACATCACGCAACTTCGCTCTATTACGTTTTTACCCCAAAAATTGGTATTATTTCTTGTATTCATTCAAACAGCAATCTACATCTATTATTCTTTGGTGCTGGTTAGAAAACGCAAATCTCAGCTCAATGCAAGCCAAACACACCAATACGTCATTTACCAATGGGCTAGATCCTTTGTATTTTATTGTATCGCGATTGTTGGGTTCATGTTCTTGAACACGTTTAGACAGTATTTGGGCATTCAGTTTTTCGATTTTATTCCTTTTGGAGGACCCCTGTTTTATTTAAGATGTATTCTTTTTTCATTCATTCTGATTGGCATTTTCAAAAACCCAGAAGTATTATTTGGTTTACCCAATTTCAACCAAAACATTCTCGCTGAACGCGAAGGACACAAGCGCGTGTACCAACAAAAAGGATTCAATCCAGAACGGTATTACAACCCAAACTCTTCGCTGTCAAAATCACAAGTGGACGAATACGTTCAGATTTTAAGCAATTACATGGAAGGACCTGAAAAACCTTATACCAAACACAATTTCAACCTAAAGGATTTGGCTGAGGGTAGTGGCATTCCTCAGCATCATCTCGCCTATTGCTTCCGATATCATATGGCCGAAGGATTCGTAGATTACAGAAACCGACATCGTTTCAACGAGGCTCTCAGGAAAATTCGTCAAGGAGAATACAAGAAAAAAACACTGGAAGGCATCGCTTCCGAAGCCGGATTCGCCTCAAGAATTACCTTTTTCAATGTCTTCAAAAAACACACAGGTCTTAGCGCCACCGACTACATCGAAAAAATGAAACGCACCTAGTCTATAAACGAAACATGCATGGGTTGATTTGAAACCACCCCAAATTTCGCACTTGGAAAAGAGTGTTTTTCTTGCAGAGGTTATGAAAGCCTTAGAATTTAGAAACCACCCCATCCATCAAAAAATCCTCGAATTAAAAGCCCGTTGCAACCACCCCAAAACAAAAGAAAAAATCGACCCCGATTCACTGTTGGTGATAAAAACGCATGTTCAATTGCTATCAGATCGACTCTCATTGGCACTGCAACCCTTAGTGAATGTGGATGAGCTCAATGCCATCCTAGCCGAATTACAGCAAGCCTTGAATCACCTCACGGAGTTTCAAAATGACGAGAACCCAAGCAGGGTTTTATCGGCCCAACAACACTTGGCCAATGCCTTACCGTTTGTTCGAAACATTCCTTTTTTAACGAACAAAGCGGAATTTTCATTTAGCGAACTTACCGCCAACTATGCAGAATTCATGGATGTGAAAATTGCCGAACTGAATACTGCTATCCAAAAACTACACGATGACCTTGACCAAAATCAAACCCAAATTTCACAGCAAAATGACTTGGCCGATAGCATTAAAACGCAACTCACCGACCAACTAAATCAAACCAATGAAATAGCCAGCAAGTTCAATGGAAAACTGAGTGATTTCGCCCATCAGCACGAACAAAAAATTCAAGAAATATCCAACAACCACAAAATGGCTTTCGAAATTATGCAAGAGGATCTCGAAACCCACGCCAATGAAACAATTGAAGAGATTCTAAGACTTCGCGATCAAGCCAAAGAAGTACTCAATATAATAGGGACCGATGCAACTTCTTCAGACTTCAAAAAAACAGCCAATTTTCATCATTCCATGGCCAACAGCCTAAGGAAAATTTCATTCGTTCTGATGTTCATCATTTGTATCATCATCTTGTATTTCATCCTCGGTCAGAGAGGGATTTTCAACTGGCAGCAATATGCATTGCGTCTAATCTCCATTAGCATTTTCATTTATCCAGCGACCTACGCTGCCAAGGAATCAACCAAACACCGAGCCTTGGCTGTTGAAAATGAGCGCGCAGCACTTGAACTCTCAGCATTGGAACCGTTTATTGTTCTGCTGGACAATACCAAAAAACAAGAGATTAAAGAAAAGTTGGTAGACAAATACTTTGGCCGCGAGCATCAAACAGCTCAAAAAGAAACCCAGGAGGACGGGGTGAAGACTGTACCGTTTGAACTCATCGATAAATTATTCAAACTCTTCAAGTCTTAGCCTCAATCCAACTCCTGATCAAGGATATAAATCATCGCCGCCACAGCAGCAGCGCCCAATTGCAACTCCCGCTTATTTACGTTTTCAAACACATCCGTTTCGGCGTGATGCACATCAAAATATCGCTGTGAATCTGGAATGAACCCCACAAACACCGTGTTGGGGTTCACCTTTTTCAGTGGACCTATATCGGCACCGCCACCACCGCGTTCTATCTCTCCGATGCCATAGGCATCGAGAAGGTGCTGGTATTTCGACAATTTTGGAATAAACACAGTATCTACGCCAAATCCGCGCGGCACAAACCCACCGCGATCACTTTCCAAGGCCGCCACGTGTTCCTCCCCCAACGTTCCAGCCAAGCGCGCATATTCTGTACCTCCACGCAATCCATTTTCTTCATTAATCCAAAATACACAACGCAACGTATGCTTGGGCGTGTAACCAATCTCCTTCAACAAACGCAATGCCTCAAACGCATGCATACAACCGGCCCCATCGTCGTGGGCCCCTTCTCCCTCATCCCAGCTATCAAAATGCCCACCAAACGCAATGATCTTTTTGGGATATTGCTCGCCCAAAGTGCTCGCAACGACATTTGCACTCAGGCGATCCGACAAACTCTGACAACTCAATTTGATTTCCACTTGGTGTTTGGGATCCTGAATACAAACGGTCTCCAGCAAATCCGCCACCGCCGTTGCCACCGCAATCATTGGAATTTTCTTCACCGAATCCGCATAATGTGTCACCCCAGTGTGGGGGTGTAGGTCGCAGCGATTGCTCATGCTGCGCACCAAGACAGCCACAGCGCCATATCTGGCGCAGGGTACCGCCCCATTCACCCGCTGACTCACACAACCGCCATAGGCCTGAAATGTATTCAACAACGTTTGGTCAAATGCCCGATTCAACAACACAATTTTACCCTTCAACAACCCCGCCTTGCCCTTGGTCTCTAGTTCCACATCACTGTTGACTACCACAACCGCCGCCTTCACTGAACCGCCCACCGAGCCCCCCAAAGCACAAGCCTGTAAATCATAAAATTCTCGGGGCGTTGGATTGGCCTCCACAAAGGCCTCGCAATTATAATTGGGTTCCGGTTTCCCCGATTTCAATTGTTGAGTCAACACCGACGAATACAACCGAACAGTTTCGATTTCCCCCCGCTCCCATCTGGGAACCATCACCGGTTGTGTATACACCGTATCAAACCGATACGATTTCAGCATATCCACGGCCCATTCTATGCCCCGCTCTGCGTTGTCTGAACCGCTCAACCGCGGCCCAACGCCTTTGCAAAGCTCTCCGAGCCTACTGTAGGCATGGCCATCGGTTAACGACAAATCAAACAAGCGCTTGAAGATCAAACTATCCTGGGTCGATTTTGGTGCGGGGATCGACACCCGACCATACTTTGCCATCAATTGACTCAAATCGCCAGGCTGATGACCCCTACCACTATGTACCGATCGGGCTACAGCATGATTCAAACTACCCAGCATCACCCACGTCAATACCAACATTGAAAACTTTTTCATCGACGGCAAATTACTCAAAAACTTCCATTTACTTTTGAATAGCCATTCACATGTCCACACCCAAAATCAGCTCCATCCACATCTATCCCATCAAATCCATGGGCGGAATCAACTTGAGCGAGGCGGAAGTGGAAATGCGTGGTCTGCAGCACGATCGCAGGTACATGTTGGTGTCACCGGAAGGTCGGTTTTTGACGCAACGACAAACCCCAGAATTGGGACGATTTCAGTTGACATACAACCCAGACAAAACCGGTTTTATCGTCACCTTTCAAGGCGATACCATCACAATCCCTTTGTCGCTCGATTTTCCCAACCATCAAACCCAATGGGCCAGCGTGTGGGATAACTCACTCGAAGTTCTTCGGGCGGAATCCTCCATCAACCAATGGTTCTCGGAGCGATTACAGCGCGAAGTGGTTTTGGTGTATCAACCCAACAACAGCCCACAGCAAGTCAGTTTAGCCGATGGATATCCCATTTTGATCCTTTCGGAGGCCTCCCTTAGCGCATTAAATCAAAAAATCCTACAAAATAACCCTCAAGCCACCGCCATGCACATGTTGCGATTTCGTCCAAACGTGGTATTGAGCCAATTACAACCCCACGAAGAAGATTCCTTGGGCACTTTCCAATTTGGAACAACTACTTTACAAATTGTCAAACCCTGCAGCCGATGCATCTTCACAACCATTGACCCCTTTACCTTGGAGCGAGGCGATGAACCCTTGCGAACCCTCAGCACCTATCGAAAAGAGAACAATAAAATCTTGTTTGGTGCCAACGCCCTTTGCCTGAATCCAGGAAAAATCAGTATCAGCCATTAAACCTTTGAAGAAAATAACCGTCTTGTACGCGCCGATACCCCATTAGAACACCGCATTTCAATGAAAACCTACACCGCATCACTGCTCACATTTTTGGTCCTATTCTTTGCGATTGCCACAAAACAAGCGCAGGCGCAAACCACCTATTTCCCGCCCAACACTGGCACTTGGGAAACCATCACACCCCAAAGTCTTGGGTGGTGCTCAAGCAACATTGATAGCCTATACAAATACCTCAACCAAAAAAACACCAAAGCCTTTTTGATCTTGAAAGATGGCAAAATCGTCCTTGAAAAATACTTCGGCAACTTCACCCAAGATAGCATTTGGTATTGGGCATCGGCGGGTAAAACCCTTACGGCATTCACCGTTGGCCTAGCGCAGCAAGATGGTCTTTTGAAACTCAGTGACCCCTCAAACAAATACCTCGGCGCAGGATGGAGTTCGCTCAGCAGCGCAAGGGAAGACAGCATTACGGTGTGGCATCACCTCACTATGACCACCGGACTTGATGATGCCGGTGCCGACCCCGATTGTACTGACCCCAATTGTCTCAACTACAAAGCCGCTGCCGGGACTCGTTGGGCCTATCATAACGCAGCCTATACCCTACTGGATCAAGTCATTGAAGGGGCAACAGGGGGTAATCTCAACGTTTACATGGCCAAAAAATTCACAACAACCTTAGGCATGAAAGGACTTTTCGTGAAAGCAGGGTATAACAATGTTTATTTCTCCACCGCAAGAACCATGGCCCGATTTGGATTGCTTTTGCTGAACAAAGGCAAATGGAACGGCAGTACCATCATGAGCGATACGCTATACTTCCGGCAACAGACCAACAGCAGTCAAAACTTAAACCCCAGCTATGGATACCTTACGTGGCTTAACGGAAAATCAGCCTTCATGGCACCAGGTTCCCAAATCAAGTTTCCCGGCAGTTTGAATCCCGACGCACCGAACGACATGATTTGTGCTTGGGGTAAAAATGGACAGTACATCAATGTGGTTCCGAGCCAAAAGTTGGTACTCATCAGAATGGGTAATGCGCCTGGCGGCAGCGGAGCCTCAGCCATGGCAGTAGGCTTTAATAACGACATTTGGAAATATGTAAATCGATTGCCCTGCTCGGCGCAAACCGCAACTGTGAGACATAGCAGTGAAAGATTCTATCCCAACCCAGTTACTTCAGACGGTATCATCACGCTGGCCAGCACATGCATCGAACCGCCCTTGGTTTTAGACTTGATGGGCAGAACCATTGCAAACTTAGAACCAGTAAGCTCGGGTAGCAACCAATACAGAATGCCCGCTCATGTCGAAAAAGGCATTTACTTTTTACGGATCATTACAGCACACGGACAACAAGACCAGCGCTTGGTGGTGGAATAAGTCCTACCTGATTATCACACCATAAGTAGCTAATTTATGGTTTTGTGATTAGGGTTTCCAAGCAGATAACAGGTCGTCGAGATAACCCAATTTCCATAACACGGCAAGCACCCCAAGTATCGTAAAAATGGACATATACCCATTGAAAGCGTGTCGAATATTGCTCATACCAATGACCAAGACACACATCAAGCCTGCCAGCAAAATCAAACTACCGATTAAAAAAACTAACTCATTGGCGAAGTACCAAGAAATCAACACTAGTACCAATCCTACAGCGTAACAAAGCGTCGCAGCACTTTCCAAACGAACTTCCCTGTCAGAACGCTTTTCCAATGTCCGCGTCCTCCCCGACATCCATTGGGTAGTAAGTGGACCAACAAATAATTTGACAGCCCCACTGTCTTTTGAATGAGGCAATTCAAGGAACTTCCATGGCGGACTACCCAAAGTTGAATTTTCTAGTTGAAGCTTAGGTTTTTCCTGATTTGATGCGACGGAGAATTGACCATAATCACTCGCAGTATTGCCATCTTTTGATTGATTTAAATCCAAAAGTCCAGAATTTCTCTTTGAAGGCGATTTATCAGCAACAAAATGAACTTGATTTTTTACTACATGCCAATCTATACTAAACCCACGTTGGTGATACCGCGGTGTAATTCGACATCCAGAAAGTAACAGCAAGGCGATTATTGCATATTTCATCTTGACAAAACTATAGAAATCAACCTTTTCGCCGTTGCGACAATCCGTAATGCGTATAGGGATTTTTTGCGATTTCCCGTAAATCTCCCCAAGTTTGAGATTCACCCGGTGACGTCCATTTCCAACACATAAAGCCACTCAGCAGCAAGCACAAAAGAATCAGCAACCCGATAACCCAATGTATATCCACTATAAAAACCACAAACAACAAGAATACGAACAAGCGGAACTTTTCCCAGAAACGGATATCATTCGTTAATCCATGATTCAACAGCAAAGCGCCCTGAACAATGGAACTCACCGAAAATAGAAAAGTAAATCCCACCAAAAAAACAACATACAATCTGTAGGCAAACAAGGTCAATACAAAACCACACACCCCCACAGCCAGGAGCCAAATGGCATATTGTTTTTGCTTTTTCGAAAGTGGATTTACCCCTCTCAATGACGTCTTTCTAAAAGCCATCCCTTGGATCTCCGCACGCCATCCCGGGGGCATAAACCATACGCGCACCTTATTCCATAATCCGGGTGTGAGCGACCATTGCTTCGCGAGTATTTTGAAGTAATAGGTAATCGCATGCACAGGACTGTCATCGGTGTAGGCTGATGTAATGCCGTATTCCACCGTCTCTGTTTCCTCCTGAAAGGTGCCGAACATCTTATCCCAAATGATGAGGAATGAACCATAATTCTTGTCGATGTACAAATCATTTTTCCCATGATGCACGCGGTGATGAGAGGGCGTAACGATGACTTTTTCTAACCAACCAAGCTTGGCCACATACGGCGTGTGAACAAAGAAATCATGCAGGCCTACCACTTTGAACGTGACCAACAACAGCAAAGGATCAAACCCAACAATGGGCATCAACATCCAAAATGGAATGCGAAACAATCCTTGGAACGGAGAGGTGCGAAATCCATTCGATAAATTAAAATAGCTTGACGAGTGATGGGTAACATGGCCAGCCCACAGAAAGTTGACTCGGTGGGAGCAACGGTGATACCAATATGAAGTAAAATCCACAGCAAAAAACGCCAACAACCACTGTCGCCAATCCAACGACATCTCTACCATCTGAAAATGCTGTTTCGAATAATCCATGGCAACATAGAGAAGCAACATATACAACAAAGCCCCCAATTGATCGATCGCGCCTACCGCCATGTTGAGAGCCGTATTCGGACCATGGTAACGCCGGTCCTCACGCTGATAACTATACCACCATTCGATGCCGATGAGAAGCAAAAAAACTGGAATAAGCAATGCGATATAATTGGCCATAATTAAAATTTGACTCAATGATAATTATCGCATTGCGGGCGGCAACTACGGAAAATCGCAACCGCACAGAGGTTTTTTACGGAATATCGCAACAACTGCAAAGAAGTCACTCATTCCATTATTGGCTATATTTGACCAACAACCTACACGGCTACATCCCTTGTTGCTCTTATGAATCAAACTCTTTTCACCCTGCGCCCTTGGTCCATCCATGATTTGGATAACTTGGTCAAACACGCCAACAATTCCAACATCGCACAATTCATGACGGATGCGTTCCCCCACCCCTATACCCCAGAAAATGGACGCGCCTTCATCGCTTTTGCCACCCAGGACCATCCTACCAGAATATTTGCCATTGACGTAGACGGACAAGCCATTGGCGGGATTGGCATACATCCCCAATCCGACATACAACGCAAAAATGCCGAGCTGGGTTATTGGCTGTCGGAGTCTTTTTGGGGACAAGGCATCATGTCCCAAGCCATACAACAAGCGGTGGATTTTGCTTTCAAAACCTACGATATCGATCGCATTTTCGCTCGCCCTTTCGGCACAAACATCGCCTCACAGCGTGTACTAGAGAAAAACAACTTCACTTTTGAAGGCAAATTTGAGAAAACCCTGTTTAAAAATGGAGAATTCATCGATGAGCTGTTTTACAGCATCCGCCGAGCACAATGGTTGTGAGATCTGCTGCATTCATCCCCTGAAATTTGTATTTCAGCGAAGCCTCGTTGGGTAGTTTCCATAGTTATAGTAATACCCTTTGGAGTGTCGGTAACTTGCTGTTATGGCAAAAAATCTACTTCAAATTACCGCGCTGACGCTAACAGCCAGCCTTCTATTCCATGCGTGTACCATCGTAAAACCCGGTGAAACCGGCGTAAAGCGAAAACTTGGAAAACTCAGTCACGAATCTTACGAGCCTGGCGTGCGCTTTTACAACCCCTTTCTTTCCCGCATCCTGCGCATACCTACGCGTACGGTGAACCGAGAAGTGAAGTTGCCCCTGCCCAGCCGAGAGGGACTGACCATCCAATCAGAAATCTCCATTTTATATCGCATCGATAAGCTGGCCGCATCCGAGGTCATTCGAAACATCGGCATGAACTACGAGGAAGTGGTAATCCTTCCTGTATTCCGTTCTGCGGCCGCCGATGTCACATCGAAATTCTATGCCAAAGACATGCACAGTGGTGAACGCGCCCTGATTGAGCGAAACATCCGCGACACCATGATGGAGATACTGGGCGACAAAGGATTTATCGTGGAAAATGTGCTACTGAAATCCATTTCCTTACCGCAAGGACTGTCCGCCGCCATTGAAGAAAAACTCCGTGCAGAACAAGAAGCACAGCGAATGGAATTCACCAAGCAAAAAGAAAAACTCGAAGCCGAACGCAAAGCCATTCAAGCCGAGGGCGATAAACAAGCCGCCATTATCGGGGCTAAAGCCCAGGCCGAAGTCGCGATCATTAAAGCAGAAGGACAAGCGAGCGCAATAAAAATAGAAGCCGAAGCCAAGGCCAAGGGGAATGAACTATTAACCAAATCCCTTACCAACGACATTCTCAAAAACAATCAAATTGAGGCCTTCAAATCACTATCGCAAAGCAGCAATACCAAGGTAATCATCACCGATGGTAAAACCCCGCTGTTGGGCATCCCTGAAGGGGGAAAATAACGATCAAAAAAAAGCCCCCTCGTTTTCAACGAGGGGGCTTTTTTGCTTTTGTGGTATCGGGCGGAATCAGCGACGTTCGGGACCCCTTGATTTTACTGGTCCTGGCAATATGTGGAAAAAAATTTGTGACAAATTCGTGTTTGGCACGCCCGTGGAAAACTTTAAAAAAATACTTTTTCTGTGGATAAACTCGAAGTTCGATTCCATGCATGAATCGAACAAATTTTGGTAGTTTGAGAGGGGTCATCTAGTTTTTTGCCGAATTTTATCCAGTACGAATTTTAGGTCTACTTACACTGTCCAAAATAAATTTTAAACCGCCTTGGCGAAGATAGGACCATTGTCCTATCTTACGTTTTCCAAAACAAAACCAAAGGCGGATGTCAAAAATAACTCTACTTGCTCAAATGATTCAACTGCTACCTGCAGCAACTGATTATTCAATACTTTTTTCGCCACTATTTATTATTTTAATTTTGTACATATTACAGGTTCGTCAAAATCTTCTATTATCAGTTTGTACTCATTCCCATTTGTATATATTTCAGCATTTGGCATTACAGCTACAACTACTTGAACTGTTAACGGACTGGCTTTATATAAATTCCCGGATAAGCTTTTAAAAATATAACCACCGCTTATTGTACCACTAATTACATTATCTCCTTCTGCTGTTTGAAGGTTAGTGCTTTCAACAAATTGCCAACCAGATAAATCATTTGAATATATGTATTCATCTTTTTCTATGTCTTTTTGAAGGGCTTGTGCGTCTGTGTATTTACAGCCTCCATATTCTTTTAAATTAACTGTAAACTGATAGCCTTTGTCAGAAGTAAATTTACATACACCACTCGTAATGTCTTCTGAATTAAAATGTGTTTCGTCTAACCTGCCGCCATTTGGCCAATTTATTTCTGTCAATTCGCTATTTTCTACTTCTACGTCTAAGTCATAAGTGTTTCTTGTACCCGTTGATGGATTATAGTATTCTACTTCTGCACAATAAGTGCCATCTTTATGACCATCATTTTCTGATACATTACCTTCATTAAAAGTAGAATACCCGTCTGTGTTGCTTGAAATTTTGTTCCCATTGGAATTGTTATTACAAGAGATGGTAAAAAGTACTAGTCCAATATATAATAAGATTAATGCCTTTCGTTTCATGTTTCTGTTTTAATTTGCTGCTAAAGGTTTGTAGCTACAAGAAGTTGGTGATTTTTACCACAAGTGTTGATGCGGGAAACTAAACTTTGATTAACCACAAATATGTCTGCGGAGCACTGAACCGCCAATTTCTTAAAGGTGCTGTTACCACCAGTGCTTCCTTGTCTGCCGTGGTTTGTCGGTCTATTTGTTACTGAATATTTCATTTTCATTTTGTCGTGCGGTGATGCATTTTTTAAAATTCCTTTTTCTCATGGTTTGGCTTTAGCAATGTGCTTGCAAATAGGGTGGGATATTAGAACTTCTCGATTTTATTTATTCCTCTTGTTACTGCTGTGTATTGCCATTTTAATAAAGGAATACCCATTATGTTCTAAGATTAAAACTTCAGGTATCATTGTGATTTCCATCTGAACAGTGTTTAATTTGTCGCGAATGAGACGCAACTAGTTATACTATTATTCCAATATTTACAAGTATTTACAGTTCCAAATAATCCAAATAATTAAACATGAGCCTCTCCAAATGACCAACTGGCAAATTGTTTATTTCACTCTGATTTCCTAAAAAATCTTGATATTGGAAATAGTTTGACCATTTGGGCTTACATTTAAAATAAAATAATGAAATTCTAACATCCCAAATTGGAAGCTTATCCCCACTCCAAAATTTTAAATGTTTGGTTCCGAAGGATACTCCAAGGCCCAGTAATTGGTTAGCATTAATTTCAATTTCATTTAAATATGCTTCGCTCCGATTTTCAACAAAACTCTGGATAGATGTTACCATTTTTTTATAAATGTGTTGGTTCAAATAAAAATTTGAGGGATTTAGAAAACCCTTTACGCCTAATGATTGCCTAAATCCTGAAACACCGCCCCAAGCAGTAATTGAAAGGGCAATTTCATATAATAAATCGGCATTCTGATTAGCTAAATAAAGGTGTATTTTTTTATAAATTTCCATTTCAACATTCTCTATAATCTCAGAACAATTATCAAACTTAATATCATTTGAGTTCTTTGAAAATTCATTCCAAATTGCATCTAAGGATTGACGCATCAATCGTGATTTCGATCCTTTTAATGATTTTACCAACCGTTTACTTGGTACAAAAGTAAAATGGTCCCTATTCATAAATTGTTCATGCTTCAGAAAGTTATCGATCTGATTTTTTGCGTTTTTAAAATCCATTAGGCTAATTTACATCAAAACACTATTTATCAAAATTACACTTGGAAATCTCACTAAAAATAACTATATTTTTTTCACATTTCTCCCATTCAAGTCTTATGTTAATTAAAACCAACGGTTTCAAATCGTGCGGTTTCGTTATTTGACATACTGAACCAACTTGAATGAAAAGAAACGTAAATATACCCCCACCAACTCGCCCAGTGAATCCAAGCAGATTCTTGTGGCACATCACCTACTCAAATCCTTCAAAAGACAAACAAATCCGCGAATTGGGGTTGTTGCCTCACAACGGCGGAGTATGGGCTCACAATCAAGAGCCAAGCTTTGAGGTTTGTTATCCCTGTTTTTTGGATTCTTGGGATGTCTTATTTCAAGCACCCTACAGCAGCCAACTGGAATCTACCAATAGACTGTATAGTCAATATACTTTCTGGAGAATTGATACATTAAAATGTGATAACAAATGGTACGTTGATCCTTTCATGGAAATAGATTGTAAAGTCTTGAATTCCAATCCAAAAATTTACATTTTCACAAAGGAAAAAATCCCCTCAGATGTGCTCACCCCGTTTGAATTCGATTTAGAAAATTACACAAATCGATATCCTAAAATCATCAAATCCAAGGGAAGTGCACACATCATCCCCGTAAACAGCGATTTTGGAACTCTCAGAAGGATGAAAATCTAAAAGTCTTACCCCGCTTAAGTAACATTAAGCGGGGTATTATTAGAGTTGGTTAATTAAATAAACCCGTTTCCTACCAATTCTGCTTCAACTAATATTCAACCTCCTACTACTAAAGCCTCTTCAATTAATGGCCTCTCATTTACATAATATAGCTTTGTTAAGCGTTTCCAAGCACTATTAACACCTTGGTCTATTTCAGTTAAATCAATCCGCATCTTTTCAGGAAAAATCTCAATTTCTTTGTACTCGAGATTGACAAAAAAACCATTTGGTGCATTACCTTGAATTAGTGGCAATTGGCCAATGTTAGCACCAAAGTTATTTTCAACAAACACGCCTGTGCCAGTTGCTAGAGCCAAGTTTTCTATAGCTTGAAATGCAGGATTTACAACATTTTCAATATAATTGTGCTGCTGCATTTGATTCCAAATTTGAATTTTTTCATCATCTTGTAATTGACGAACACCGCGCAAAACACCAATCATTATCATTGTTCTTGGCCTTGGTAATGGCGTCAATGTAAACAAAATTACATCCTCAATTCCGGGAATGTTATTCGCCCTATAACAATCTAAGTAACCCAATTTTCGCTGTAAAAGGGCGGGATTGAATAAAAACTCTTCTAACCCATATTTGTATGTGCGGTGTGGACCATTCACTATAACGCCATCAGTGGCCATACCATTGGGAAAAATCCAACCATTGTTGCTCCACACTAATTTTGCTGCTCTCATTATGTCAATTATTTACATCCAACACGAAGAAACGGAAATTTCCCGATTTATTATTATCAATTTTGGAGAAATCACACCAATTAATTTCATCATTAAAATCAATCTTAATTGGGGCATACGGATCCATCCTATTTTGAGACACAGAATTCACATTCAATGATTTAGAATGCCAATATAACTTTTCTCCATTTGTAAATCTTCGTTTTTCAATTAATGCAAAATCTTTCGACATGGTTCTCAGTGCATTATTTAACCAATAATCTGAGTCGTTAGTGAGAAAAACAGTAAAACCCTCAGATATTTTAGTACTTTTAGAATCAACCAATGACTTAACTCTTCGAGCATCATCGATCGCATCAAACCTCCCCAAATTGGCAGCTCCATGCTGTTTTAGTTCAAAGTGTTCATCCCCAACATTGACTTTAAGCTCTGATGTCTTGTATTTCAGCTCGATTGCAGTTTCCCCATCGAGTTCCATATCTAATTCAATTTTAGGATAGATTCCAATTCTTTTAAATCCCTTTTCAAGTCTGACAGAATGTCCCTTTTTCATGAGGAACATTCCAAACTCCAATTGAAAGTCCGCTTCCGAATGAAAAACTGAACGAAACTTGGAAAACTCTAACATGTAATTTACTAATTCCTGCTTTTTCATATAGTTATTTTGTCTTATTTCAATTCACAATAATTCAATCCTCCAACCCCATCATCCCCTGCATTAACATCACCATTGCCAATGTGTCTAGTTCGCAATATTGTAGCAAACTATTTCGCAGAGCCAAGCGCTCGGCGTCACCGATGAAACTCCATTGCAATTTGTTGTAGGCTGTCATCGCGGCAGTGCCGTCTGAAACCTCACCCAAGTCGTCAAACAAGTCAACATCCGTCACCCCTTCGAAATCCGTCAAGGGCAAAAGCGTCTTGTACGGATCGCGGTTTTTATCGTCGCGAATCCATACATGATCATCGAAGTTTCGACTGCTAAATTCCAATCCCCGACCATATTTACCTGCTTGCGAATATCGCTCGGCAACCCTCGGACAATCATGAATGATTGCCGGCAAGATCCGTTTGATGGAATTGCTTCCCCCGGCATGCGGACTATAGTAAACTTTCCTGACCAAATCTGCCATATCAATCATATTACGATCGCCCTTCCTTTTCAATTTCTTTTCAATCTCTTCCTCAGTAATTGAATCAATAAACGCCAACAATTCATTCTCATCCTCCGGCTTCAATACCGCAATGTCTCGCTTGATTTTGTTCAACACCGTATTCTCATGGGCCGCATATCGAAAAATTGTCCCCTCATTGGTCTCCAAGGATTTCTTCAACGCCCTCACGAAAGCCAAATTTGGATATTCGCCCTGCTCCCAGGAAATGAAATCATTGAAATGCTCCACCCTGCCATCCTCGTGCAATATGTGATGTGAAAATTGAAACGCGACGGTCTCATAGGGCGACATCCCCTTGAAATAGGGAAGAGCCACCACACTGGTTTCAAAATCAATCATGTTTAGCGGATACGTCCAACCGCTG